>Ga0209906_100042_pt1 | contig 238399 bp, 236 predicted proteins | sample FECB24metaG_FD_188303 | JGI IMG/M metagenome (GOLD analysis project Ga0209906, IMG submission 188303) | Cyanobacterial communities from the Joint Genome Institute, California, USA from Joint Genome Institute, California, USA - FECB-24 metaG... ...
GAAACGAAGCCTAGGTCAAAGTCGAAAACCCGTAAGGCTCGCCTTGAGCGCAGTCGAAAGGGCAAAACCAGAAAATCTAAATTGTGAAGTTTAGAAGCCCCACGCCTTTAGGCTGGGGAGATGTCACAGTATTATCCGTATGGTGTATTAACACAAGTGTAGTAGGTTGGGTTGAGCAACGCGAAACCCAACACTAGTCGGGGTGTTGGGTTTCCTTACGTCAACCCAACCTACAATTTTTTTTGCACTATTTTAGCCTTGCCACGCCACTAGGGTGCGTTAAGACACCATCATTAACGACGCCTGACAGTGCAAACATTATTTAGTAGAAAATAGAAGCGATGCCTACGGCAACCCGAAGCGGGAACGCTCAATTTTAGCCCAAGCAACGGATGCAATCTCATCTGCGGCATAAATTTATAGTTTCAACTGAATCATAGGATGGGAAAATAAGGGTGAGTAATGCCCATCCCCTAACTTACTGGGCTATTTGCCCAAGACAGATAAACAGAAAATTTATCAGTCAATATTTATGACTTCGACCGTTCCCTCTAAAACTCAGAAGTTACCAATCCAAGCAATAGGAGCTAAGATTTTCCACTCGTGTAACATCATTAGCTTGTTCATCATGGTCACTAGTGGGCTACAAATTTACAATGCCAACCCTGTTTTTGGGGGACGTGCGGGTTTACACGTTCCTCCAATATTTACCTTAGGAGGTTGGCTTGCGGGAGCTAGACACTGGCATTTTGCAGCAATGTGGCTATTCTCGCTAAATCTCTTATGGTATGGAATTTACGTTTTAATTACCCGACGTTGGCGACATCGATTTGTAGGAGCCAATGACCTCAAAGCATTGCAAAAAAGTCAAAATCCTCGGCGTTTAGTTTATGCTTGGCATCGCATTGCCTATACAGCGATTATTCCTATCTTACTGCTGGCATTATTTACAGGAATAGGAATGTATAAACCTGCTCAATTTCCCTGGATTGTGGATATGTTTGGCAGTTGGCAAGCACTGAGAATTGTTCACTTTGCCTCAGTACCGATGTTTATCCTCTTTGCAGTAATTCATTCTGTATTAGGGCGTAAAGCCGGAGGTTCCCAACTTACAGAATCAATGTTTTGGTAAACCAACCACAGAAGAGGAGATAAAGAAGATGAGGATAATAAATTTTGACTTTTAACTCAATACGGTTCAGTTAGAGCCAAAAACCTTAAACTACGTAGGTTGGGTTGAGGAACGAAACCCAACATTTCCGGGGCTTTGTTGGGTTGCGCTTTGCTTAACCCAACCTACAATTTTTCTTAACCCAAGCTAGGAAACGCTATACAAGTGATTAATTTGTTGGCTCCAAACTCCTTATTTATGTGCTTAAACTTGTTTTAAAAACAAAAAAAATGAACTTTTTTGATAAATTAAATCGTAATATATCGCAAAATCAAAGCTTACTTTTTGTAGGACTTGATCCAAATCCAGAGATGATGCCTACGCGTTATGAATCTCAAGATATCATCACTGGGTTGTGGAACTGGTTGCAATTCATTATTGATGAAACTGCTGATTTCGTTTGTGCCTATAAACCAACACTTGGCTTTTACCAAGCGTTAGGTATTCCCGGTTTAGAACTGCTGCACAAAACTTTAGCAGCTATTCCAGCCCACATTCCAATTATTTTAGATGCCAAACATAGTGACTTAAATACCAGCAGCATTTTTGCTCGCACTATCTTTACAGAATGGCATGTCGATGCAATCACTCTCAGTCCCTATAACGGGCAAGATCATGTAGTACCTTTTTTGGTATATCCTGATAAAGCAGTGTTTATTTTATGCTGTACTTCTAATCCAGGAGCAGAAGCTTTACAACAATATCCTACGAACGAATCACCGCTTTATTTACAGGTGGTAAAAGAATCAAAAACCTGGGGAACTCCAGAACAATTGGGTTTAGAAGTGGGAACTACAAATCCTGATGTTTTAGCGCTGATTCGGGGAATTGCTCCTGAACGAATTATCATGGCGCGTAGCATTTGGGCTGAGGGCGGAAACCTGAAGCAAATTTTAGAAGCAGGCTTGAATGCTAGTGGTGATGGTTTGCTGATTCCGGTTCCCCAAGATATGTTGGGAAATACAGATTTATCTAAGCAAATCCAGTCTTTGCGTGCAGAAATTAACCAAATAAAAACTGAAATTATTCAGGAAAATTCCACATGTTCAGTGTGGTTACCTAATGTTTGTTTTTTAAATCAACACCCTCAACAGGATTTGATTTTACAACTTTATGACATTGGCTGCATTATGTTTGGCAAGTTTGTCCAAGCCTCAGGGGACATATTTCCTTATTACATCGACTTACGCAAAATTATTTCCAATCCCCAAGTTTTTAGTCAAGTTATTACTGCCTATGAGGAAATTTTGAAAAACCTCACTTTTGATAGAGTAGCAGGTATTCCCTACGGTTCTCTGCCCACTGCTACTGGTTTAGCCTTGCGTCTTCATTGTCCGATGATTTTTCCCCGTAAAGAAGTGAAAGCACACGGAACTCGTAAAGTAATTGAGGGTAACTTTAATCCTGGTGAAACAGTTGTGGTGGTTGATGATATTCTCATCAGTGGGAAAAGTGTCATGGAAGGAGCACAAAAGCTAGAATCAGCGGGATTAAATGTTAACGACATTGTGGTATTTATTGACCATGAACATGGGGTAAGAGACAGGTTACAAAATAATGGTTATTGCAGTCATACCGTTTTAACGATTTCGGAAATTACCACAACTTTATATCAATCAGGAAGGATAAATGATCAGCAACTTTTAGCTTTCAACGAAAGTTAGGGTAGCGATCGCCTGACATACCGTATCTTTTTTAACATGCTTTCTATCCAGTGCCTAAGCCGTACTTGGGCACAGAATAATTTTGAATTTTGAATTGATTATGAATTTTTCACTCAACCAACTACTTAAATGGTTAATTTTAACGCTGCTATTTCCTTTAGTCTTTCTTAATGGTTGGCTAGCGTTTCGGCTTTTTGAAAATTTTCAACCCTTGGTGACAATTCTTGTCTTAGCTACTTTACTTGCCTTCATTTTAAACTATCCTGTTTCGGTTCTCCAAAAGCGGGGAGTTAAACGTAACTATGCGGTATCTTTAGTTTTTATATTAGCCTTGGTAATTTTAGTTGCTTTGGGTATCACTTTAGTACCCATTGTTTTAGAGCAATTTAATGATATAGCTAAACTACTTCCTCAATGGATTGATTCTAGCGAAGAAAAACTTCAAAGTTTAAATAATTGGGCTTTTAGCCATCAATTAAAAGTGAATTTTAGTCAGATATTAACGCAAATTACTCAAGGTTTGCCTGATGAATTAGAGTATCTGTCTGATAAACTTCTAGGCATTATTATAGACACTATTGATAGTATATCTGAGGCATTAATCACAGTAGTGCTGACTTTTTATCTCTTATTAGATGGCCCAAGACTTTGGGAGGAGATATTTAAGAAGTTGCCAGGGACTTTTGCTGGGCGGGTAAGCCAGTCCATTCAGCAAAACTTTCAAAATTACTTGATTGGTCAGGTAAGTTTAGCTTTGCTAATGGGAGTTTCAGAAACAGTAATGTTTTTAGTTTTTCAAGTCCAGTTTGCTTTACTCTTTGGTTTGGGAGTTGGGCTTTTGAGTTTAATTCCCTTTGGCGATGTCGTCAGTCTGGTTGTAATAACTTTAATAATAGCCTCACACGACTTTTGGTTAGCAGTGAAGATTTTCGCTGTAGCTGTTGTAATTGACCAGTTGATTGATCAGGCGATCGCCCCACGTCTTTTGGGTAAATTTACAGGAATTAGACCAATATGGGTGTTAATCGCTTTGCTTGTCGGAACCAATATTGGTGGAGTTTTGGGCTTATTAATTGCAGTACCTGTAGCCGGTTTTATTAAAGATGCAACAGATGGTTTTTCTAAATCTGATTATTCTGATAATGTAACTGAGAGTGAAAAAGCATCAGAATTCTTAGCAGAGGAATCAATATCGCCCTGAGTTGTGGATAAAATGCCAGTTGCGTCAATTCTTCTAGCTCTAGTTTTTTGTTAGACCTCTTGCATAAGTCTATATTTTTTATATCTAACCACAGATGAACACCGATATTTATCTGTGTTTATCGGTGTTCATCTGTGGTTCATTTTATTATGATTCGGATTTTTGCAAAAAGTCTGTTGACGATCGCACTTGACATTCAAGATAGTCGCGACAAATTGTAGGTGCGACAGCTTATACCATTTCCATATGAAGACGCATAGAAAGAACCCCACCGCCTGCGGCACCTCCCCGAACTCGCGGCTACGGTGTACACACAAGTCGAATTACCCCCCTTAATCCCCCCGATGTATTGGGGGGAAACCTGAAAATCTAGTTCCCTCCCCTTTGCAAGGGGAGGGTTAGGGTGGGGTAATTCGATAACTTGTGTGTACACCGTAGGAACTCGCGGGGAGGTTGGTAGGGGTCAAAATAATGTGCAACCTCACAAAGAATTGGTATTACTTAATTTCAATATTGAAAGGCAAACGGGCATAAACCCCCTGTGGATCATTCATCTTTTGCAGAATGCCGATTTCCTGTTGCAGTTTCTCAAATTCAGCAGTGAGGGGATCGGATTGTTTGAGTTTTGCTCCTTCAATACCCAAAACAGTCTGCACCTCTTCGGTTGCTCGCCCGAAAAACCGTTCTTCAAAGCTGCTAACTCGCGGATACTCTTGTAATTCCCAATTGTTACCCAGATTCGCCTGTTTAGCAGCGTATGCGATCGCAGTATTCAAACCGCCAATTTCATCCACCAAACCAATTTCTTTAGCCGCCACACCCGACCAAACTCGTCCTTGGGCAATCTCTGCCACTTTTTGTTCTGGCAGTTTCCGCCCTTGAGAAACTTTATTCAAAAACATACTATAAATACGGTTAACACTGCGCTGATAAAGCGCCAACTCTTGGGGCGATTTTGGACGGGAAACTGTTTGACTATCAGCATAGCGTGCCGTTTTCACCGAATCCCAGGTGATGCCATTATCGTTCGCCAACTTTTGACCATTGAATAGCACCCCAAACACACCTATTGAACCTGTAATTGTATTTGGTTCGGCAAAAATGCGGTTGGAGTCGCTGGCAATCCAATAGCCACCAGAGGCGGCGACATCACCCATTGATACTACAACTGGTTTTACCTGACGAGTCAGCCGGACTTCTCGCTGCATGACTTCAGCGGCGGTAGCGCTACCACCAGGACTGTTAATCCGCAGAACCACTGCTTTGATATCTTTATCTTGTCGCAGTTTGTTAAAGATTTTCGCAAAGCGATCGCCTCCTACTTCCCCAGTTTCGCCTTTACCATCGACAATTTCACCCTCAGCATAAACAACAGCAATTTTATTTTTAGAGTTGCGTTCTATACCCAAAGATTTGCCGGAAACTTGCGCGTAGTCATCCAGGTTAATTTGTCGGAATGTTTTGTCTTCCTTTTTGCTAGCTGTCAACTGCTTGAGGTCAGCTACTACTTCGTCGGCGTATGCTATGCGATCCACTAGACCGCTAGTTTTAGCTGACGTTGCTTCCAGTACAGCTTGATTATCTGCGATCGCTTGTAACTGTTGGGGGGTAATTTTGCGACTTGTTCCCACAGCCGTGCGCCACTCTCCCCAAACATCATCCAACAATTTCTGCGTTTGTTCGCGGTTTTCTGGACTCAGCTTTGTAAGGATCAACGGTTCTACTGCTCCCTTGAATTTCCCTACCCGCACTATCTGAACACCAACACCATACTTTTGCAATGCTCCCGCCAAGAACATCGGTTGGCTACTCAACCCGTTGACTTCCATCAGTCCCAAAGGGTTAAGTACGATGGTATCTGCCACCGAACTCACATAATATTCCTGTTCACTCCAGTTCCCGCCATAGGCAACAATCTTTTTTCCCGCAGCCCGGAATTTTTCCAAGGCTTGACGGACTTCCTTAAGAGAGGCATAGCCGGCGCTACTACCTCCTGTGCGTGTTGCATCCAAGTAAATGCCGACAATTCGCGGATCGCGCTGGGCTTTTTCCAAAGTTTCCAGAACTTTGCGGAGTGTCATTCTCTCATCTTCCACGCCGGAGAGTGTGTTTTGCAGCAATTCGCTGGAACTGGGCCCGCCATCAGTGATTTTCATCGACAAGTCAAAAACTAGCACTGACTTATCTTTCACTTCTGGCCCAACATTTTTGGAGGAGGTAGCAGCTAATAGTAGCAATAGCAGTCCAGTAGTTCCTAGACCGGAGAAAATAATCAGTCCCAGTAAGCTGCCAACTAAACTAGCAAAAGTTTGTTTGAGAAAATTACGCATTAGTTAAGAGTCAAGAGACGCGATTAATCGCGTCTGTACAAGAGTCAAAAGCACGAAGTCCTGAGCGCCGTAAGCTGGCGCTCAGACTTCTCTTAAGAGTCAAAAGTCATTGGACAAATGACAAATGACTAACGACAGACGACCTATTTACCTATTGTATGCGCTGTAAACTGCCAGAGTGCTTTAACTGATACAAGGTGGTGTTGCCAGTGCAGAATAATACTGTAGCGATTTCGGCTACTAGTACCTCAGCCAGCTCGTAAACGGCTGCCTCTGAAACTGCTGCTGCTTGGAGGAAAGGCATTGCTAAACCAGCTATATCTGCTCCTAGAGCGATCGCCACTGCTACATCTAGTCCATGACGCAATCCCCCTGAAGCAATCAAGGGTATATTTGGGGCGATCGCTCGAATACTTGTAATGCACTCAGCCGTTGGCAAACCCCAATCAGCAAACGTCCTCCCTAAGCGGCGTTGCAAGGCATTTTCTGCACGTTCGCTTTCCACCTTTGCCCAAGAGGTACCACCTGCGCCAGCCACATCAATTGCCGTGACTCCAGCGGCGATGAGTTTTTCTGCCATCGCCGCACCGATGCCATTACCCACTTCCTTAGCAATCACGGGGACTTGTAATTGAGAGCATATTTTAGAAATCTTGTCAAGTAAACCCCCAAAATTAGTATCACCTTTGGGTTGGATGCACTCTTGTAAAGGGTTGAGGTGCAAAATCAATGCATCAGCCTCTAGGATATCGACTACTCGCAAACATTCATCTAAGCCATACTTATAGTTAAGTTGCACAGCACCCAAATTGGCGAATAACAGAACATCGGGGGCATACTTGCGAACAGCAAAAGTATCAGCCACTTGGGGTTTTTCCACCGCAACCCGCTGGGAACCAACACCCATTGCAATTTTGTAGTGTTGTGCGACTTGGGCCAAACGTTGGTTAATCATTCCCGCTTGTTCCGTTCCTCCAGTCATGGAAGAGATTAACAGGGGTGCACCGAGATGTTTCCCCAAAAAAGTCGTACTAATATTAATGTCGTTGTAGTCTACTTCGGGTAAGCAACAATGGGTAAAGCGATAGCGTTCTAGTCCATTGGTGGTTTGGTGGCACTGAACATCTTCTTCTAGACAGATCCGAATGTGATCCGCTTTGCGAGTTTGAGTTTGGGCGGGGATGTTGGTAGGGGCGTTCACGGGTAAGTATGACTTAAAGTAGTTGCTATGACTATTGTTACAGCCTCAAGCATGATGTGGTATGAGATGAGGTTGGTTATATTTTAGACGCAACACACATAAGCTTTAGCAATTAACAAGTAGGCGATCGCTGATATCTTACTTGCAAATGTTTAAGCGTTTTTTCCAAATATTCCCACATTTGTTGCAAAGTTTTAAGCATTTCCTGCAATTACTTATATCTTACTTGCAAATGCTTAAACGTTTCTTATGAATGATCAAGCATTTGTTGCAAAGCTTTAAGCGTTTGTTGCAAAGTTTTAAGCATTTGTTGTAATTAATTATATCTTACTTGCAAATGCTTAAGTGTTTCTTATGAATGCTCAAGTATTTGTTGCAAAGCTTTAAGCGTTTGTTGCTTGCGTTTGAATTGTGGCAACTTCTGTTTTGTTATTTGTTGTGATAGCTTGAGCCTATGCTGTCCATTAAATAATTTACATGCTGTTCGCGGAGCGTGTCCGCAGGACATACGTAATATTGCTGGGGCTACGCAAACGAAGTCTGCCTTTCCTTCTGGTGCGTCGGCTGCGCCAACGGAACCAGAGGCGAACGCGGGTATAGTTTGTATAGCCCAATACACTTGGGTTAAGAATAATTGTAGGTTGGGTTGTAGCTTGCTTCCCGCAGGGTACGGAGTGAAACCCAACAAAGGCTTGAAAATGTTGGGTTACCCTGCGGTCAGCCGCCTCCGGCGTCTACGTGACTCAAACGCCAGGTGCTACAACGGAGAAGAGGAGTGCGGTCTTGGGGTCTCCCCCGCCGCAGGATGCGCGTAGCGCTGTAGAGGAGCAACTCCGGGGAACCTCCCTTCTCTACGAGAGGCTGCGCCAACGGGTATCTCCTCCGGAGACCAAGGCGAACACAGTCGCCTGCGGAGGGAAACCCTCCCGCAGCGCTGATTCACCGCAACGCACTGGCTCCCCAACCTACATAGTTTTATTTTTTGGGCTTAACCCAAGCGTATTGAACCAGGATCACCAAAAGTGGTCAAGAAACCAAATTATTTGGCAATCAACAAATAATATTTAAACCGTTCCCGGAGTTGTTCGACTGTGAGATTTTGAGTCCAGTACTCGACTAGGGCGTGGCCAAATGCCCAGGCGTTGCGCTCAGGTGAGGTGGGATTTTCCAGCAGCAGCGGCCAGAGAGATAGCAACTCAAAGTTAAGCGGGTTAGCATTACCAGTATTTAACAGCGAGAAAAGCTCGTATGCCATCTGGAGTTTACCAATCACAACAGGCAGCTGTTCCACCGGAATTTGCTCCGCCAGCAAATAGGCTAGCTTTGGAGAACCTGTTGACAGCGTAGAAACAAACTGGAGGATGGGACTTTTGAGCAGTGCTGTTAGTCCCTGTGTTGTCGCCATCTGAAAGGTGTAGTGGTCGATGATTTTGGCAGCAGCAACGGTGCGAGCTTCGAGGTTACGCAAAAAGCGGGCAAGACGGAGTTGCTTGGTAGGTGCGATCGCTTCCACTAATCCCAACGATAGCGCTTCTACTCCCCAAGTGGCTCGACCTGTTTTGGTGTCAGCTGTAATCACTGGCAGAACTAGATTAGAAAATTTACCCAGCAGTTTGGCGCGATACTCAGTAGCTTCCCGAATAGCAATTTCCTTTGGGCGATTACCCCATTCCCAATCATAAGGTGGTTGCCATTCACGGATGGGACGCAGACGATCAACTTGAGTAACGATCGCGATCGCAGGTAAATCTGCAATTTCTGCCTTCATGTCTTGCAAAAAGTCTACATCCATTTGCAGGGCGGGATCGAGGGCAGGGGTGACGAGCAGCAGCAAATCTGCATTTGTGGCATAATCAAGCACCAGCTTTCGCAGATCCCCACGGTTGACTTGTTCATAACCTGGTGTATCCCAAAGCGTCAGCGTTTCCCCGCCTTGAGTTTGCCACTGGTAATTCTGAATCCGAGCAGTACTGGGCAAAACATCAACGGCTGCGAGATCAGCCTGAAATAGCGTATTAATTAAGCTGCTTTTTCCAGACCCCGTGCGCCCCACCAACAAAATATTGACGGGTTTTTGCTCAACCGCCTCAGTTGGTTCTGCTTGAGTGAGAATGTCTCGGAGTGCTTGGGTTTTTGCTTTGGGTAAAGTCGGTGTAGTAACGGCGGACGCTGAAGCCGGCAGTTTGCGTCCGTAAAGGGCGATCGCCTGCTGACATAAGTTCCGCAAGGCAGCTTCCCGAAGCAACTGGCTCAAGTTCCCCAATAATTCCTGAGTTGCGCGATTACTGTATCCTTGGCTGGCTTGTTTTGCCACCGCCGCCACAGGATTTAAGATCCACTGTGCCCAGCTCCAAGCTTGCCAGAATTTCCGAGCGGATGGCTCCAGCTTCCGGTAGACTTCGTATGCTTTGTATGCTTGCCCAACCGTCACCTGATTTAAGACAGGAGATAACTTTTGCATCCACTGATCCAAGTCATCCACTGTTCCTCGAATCAGTCCGTAAGCTTGGGGAACGTAAATGTTTAACAGAGGATATTGAACTTCAGGATTATAAATCCGAGCGATCGCCACGACCAAATCTTGACATCGCGTCCAAAAGGTTTGCCAGTCTTCCCAAATTGGGCGATCGCTTTGTGCCACTTTGAGAATTTCTTGAAGTGAGGCTTCCGCAAGTTTTGTGACATCACTCCCCACTGGTAACCTTACTGTATCGTCTGCTGCCAATTCCATCTCTTCGCGGAATTGAGCCAATACAGCTTCCACTTGCCTTACCCCAGGTTGAGTCCACTTCACCAACAGCCAACGCCAACCCACGAAAACAAGGGTGAAGACACCCCAGATCCAACTAATGCCCCACGCATGGATTTGTGAGCCTGCGGATATTAGTAAGAAAGTGATGATGAACGCGATCGGGATTGCTAAGACTACCCATTGCCACGGTTTTAATCGCACCATTGCCCCATACCTGCCTTGGTTAGACTGCTTATACTCCTATTGTCAATCTAATACTCTTGTCATAATCTTTGGATTATTGCATGTATTAGAGTGTAATAATTTGCTGGTAATAGCTCATACTGACTGCTAGTTAATATGACAAGTTGTGGTATAAGTGGAGATTTGCTTACCTTCACGATAAGATTTACGTGAATAAATCACACATAAATGCTTTGTACGGCTTGAATTATGCTTGTAGACTTTACCGTCGAAAACTACCGCTCAATTAAAGAACCTGTAACCTTAAGTGCAGTTGCTCAAAAACAAAGCGATCGTCAAACAAGCCAAAGCAGCAAACGCAAACGGGTGAAGTCAGATCATGAAATTGCACCTGGATATCATGTTGAAGGGTGGGATATTGAGCTTTTACCTGTTATGGCAATTTTTGGAGCTAACGCATCAGGCAAGAGTAATGTTATCCAAGCTCTCGATTATTTATTGCTCATGATGACTCATGGTACTCAAAATATAGGGATATTCAAAGATATCTTTAAACATGCAAAACTAGACCCTTTTAAATTAAATAGTATTTCTGTTAAAAATCCCACCAAATTTGAGTTAAAAGCTATATTTAATAACACTATATACACTTATTCCCTAGTAATAAATCAAAATCATATTTTTTCAGAAGACTTATATTATGCTCTAAATACTACTAAACGAACTCGTCGTTTATTTCATCGTAAATGGGATGAAATTAATAAAAAATTTATATGGAAAACGGGGGATGACTTTGCTGGACCTCATAATCAACTCCAGCAAAATATTAGAGAAAATGAGTTGTTTATAACTACATTATTGAAGCTAAAAATTGATATAATTGAATCTTTAATTATATGGTTAAGAGGTCGCTGGTCTGGAATTCATTTGGGGAGTGAAGAATTCGATACTGGTTTGATTCAGTCAATGCAAGAAGATGATAACAATGCTTCTGAATTCAACAAAATATTTGCACAATCATTTGCGATTGTACAGGAATTCGACACTGGATTGTCTAAAATTGAGATTAAAAATAAACTAGATGAAGGTTTCGACTACAAGATATATGCTGTACATAATACCGATGAGGGTAAAGAAATACGTTGGTTGTTCGATGAAGAATCTCTCGGAACTCAACGCTTATTTAATTTGGCATTTCAGATAGTGATAGCTTTCAGAAATGGGGGATTGACGATTGTAGACGAATTAGGCACAAATATTCATCCAAATATTGTGAGAAATATTATAAGAATGTTTCAAAGTCCCAAGAATAATCCAAGACGCGCTCAACTGATTTTAACTAGTCATGATAATACATTGCAAAGAAACAATATACTGCGGCGCGATCAAATTTGGTTTACACAAAAGCGCTCTGATCAAAGCACTGAGTTGTATCCTTTGACTGATTTCCATGTGCGAAATGACTTGGCAATTGACAAAGCTTATTTAGATGGTCGTTTTGGAGCTATTCCATTTCTCCCATCCGATGAGGAAATGATTTTACAGGGTGATGAGCAGTGCCAAGAAACTTAAGTCGGCGTCCACCTAGCAGAAATATTGCTCAAAAAATACTAATTGCTTGTGAAGGAAGTAAAACAGAACCAATTTATTTTAATAGTATCCGTAATGATTTACGTTCGCCAACTTTAAATATTATTGTATTGCCTCATCAAAGCAAAACTGATCCACGTAGCATTATTGAAAGACTTATAGAAGAGCGACAGCAAAGAAAAGATAATCAGCAGTGGAGTAAAGAAGATAATGCTTGGGCTGTTTTTGATGGAGATGAGCATATTGAAAAAAGTCTAGCAAATTGGCAAAGTGCAATTGAACGAGCTAAAAGCAAAAAGATTAATCTGGCAATTACAAATCCTTGTTTTGAACTTTGGTATTTAATTCACTTTCAAGACCATTTTGCACAAATCACTCGTGATAGTTTGATGAATTTACTCAAAAAGCATATAGCTGACTACGACAAATCAATGTGTTTGTATCCAAACCCATTAAAATTATTAACTGAACAAGCGATTCAACGTGCTGAGAAGATTACAAAGCAAATAGAACGTAATGAATTAGATGAACACTCTAATCCCTGTTGTAATGGGTTGCATAAACTAATTAGTAGTTTATTAAATCTAGAGAATAGTTAGAGAAGTTGCTGTGAACTACTGTAATCCTTTTTATCTTAATTATCGCAATTAATAAAAACCTAAAAGACCTAAAATACTAGTAAGCGATCACTTTTTACTTCGGTTGTGGAATGTGATGAGGTAATTGCTTCCGGTACGTTTGGCGATCGCAAGCCAAAATAAAACAGCAAGCATTTCTTGATTATATTTTGGAACTTACTAGGCGATCGCACTAAATTATGTCAGTATAATTTTGAAATTACTACTAGATTAACTTGCTACTGTTAGAGCAAATGTATTATTGCTAACTCATGGTTTAGTTTCACCAACTGTTTGAGTAGTTTTTCTCTAAAAACAGAAGTCTAGCGTTGCTTATCAACGTAACCTCCCTATTTATGTTAGGGTAGCTATGGAAGATTAAGTTCGGCTGTACAGTTTGTTTTTATATATACTTGTATTACAGACCCCTCCGGATCTAAATCTCTACATCCTCTGATTCTGGAGACATTTTATGTCAGTTTATATCGGCAATTTGTCTTATGAGGTCAAAGAAGATGACCTCAAGCAAGTCTTTTCAGAATATGGAACTGTAAAAAGCATTCAATTACCTATAGACCGAGAAACAGATCGGGTGAGAGGTTTTGCATTTGTGGAAATGGAATCAGAGGCTGAAGAAGCAGCGGCGATGAATGCCCTTAATAATGCTGAATGGATGGGTCGTAGCTTAAAAGTTAATAAAGCTAAACCTAAGATAAGCGGAGGTTCTTCTGGTAGTAGCCAGGGGAACAGCAGTAAAGGCGGAAGCTACTAAGTACACGTCACCCTAAAAAAGGGTCGAAATTTAATTTTTTGTAGGTTGGGGAGCCAGTGCGTTGCCCAGAGTTGTCTGTAGACGTTTCTGCGGCTTCCCGCAGGGTGCGGAGGCTTCCTCCGTTGGCGTAGCCCGCCGAAGGCATCAGAACTTCTCACTCGGGGAGACGCCTGCCGTAGGATGCCCAAAGGGCTGTAGGGCGAACGGGAGGTTCCGGCAGTTGTAGCACCTGGCGTTTGAGGAACGAAACCCAACAAACGCCCAAACGTTGGGTTTCGCTCCGCTTAACCCAACCTACAGTTAGTATTTCCAACCCTTATTAATGGTGAGATGCACTAAGCTTTGAAGCTCAGAAATTAACTCTCAGGTCTTAAAGGCAGATAAAGAGTCTGCCTTTTTTAGCTCGCCACTTTTTTAAGCCAATTAATTATGCTGTTATGGTTAACTCTAATTTGGCGTTTTATCGCACGAAAACCCTCTCCATTAACATAAATTTTTAGGCACTGTTCTTTAATTTAATTTGAATAACTCGTTTTGAATAGAATTCTATAAATTGGTGATTACCTGATACACAGATGTAGTTCTATTTACCATGTGGTTGCTTTTTATTACGGGTATTGTTGGATGCACAATCTGGACAGTTAATCCTTTAATTATGCAACGCTTGAAAAAGTGAATGGATTGTTATTCACTTAATCTATCTTTGAGCAGAAGACAATAAATAGCCATATACTTATTGTGGCATTTATACTTAGGTAAAGGAGTAATAACCGTGGCTACCCTAAAAGCATTCTTAGTAAATTCTGCGGGTGCAGCATTGATTTTTTTGGGTATGGAGGGAACTGCAATTGCTGCAAACCTTGACTATGCTCCTTTATTTAAGGATGTGTCTAACTACAGAACAACAATTTCTGCTAATAATGACTTAGCTGATATCTACTTCCCCCAGCCAGCGAATTTAAAAACTGGTAACTACTCGTTTCCTGTTGCTTTGTTGTTGCAAGGTGCAAATGTAGATAAATCAAGTTACTCAAATTTTGCCAGCATTGTAGCGAGCTACGGATTTGTGGTTGTTGCACCCAATCACCAGAAGACGCGACCAGAGACTGGTTTGACAGGACTTTTAGCTGAAACATCACAAATTAATGCTGTTTTGGAACAAATAATAACAGAAAACTCGAACACGACTTCACCTATTGCTGGTGTTACTAATACGCAGAAACTAGCTTTGCTGGGTCATTCCCTAGGCAGTGCTGTTGGCCTATCCGCTATTGGCGACCTTTGCATCCCAAATTTATGTGAAAACTCCTTTAACCGACCCAAAGAACTCGTCGCCGGAGCATTTTTTGGTGGAAATCTCCGTGACCAAACCACTCAACAAGCAATACCCATCAATAATCTAGGTATTCCCATTGCTTTATTGCAGGGAACCCTTGACGGCAGAGCACTTCCTTTCAGGGCGCAGGCTACCTACGATCAAATCCAAAACCCTCCCAAGGCATTGATTAACATCCTAGGAGCTAACCATTATGCTATTACGAATACCAATAACCCTTTAGGCCCAATACCAGATAGTAGCATTCCCACAATTGATCAAGATGTAGCTGTAGAAACTGTTGCCCGTTGGAGCGGACTTTTCTTGCGTGCTAGTGTTCTTGATGACAAAGCTGCTTTTGATTATGTCTATTCCACAGGTGATGCTCTAGACACAAATGTTAGTGTAATTAGTCAAGCCGAACCCGTTCCTGAACCATCTAGTACACTGGTAGTGATACTAAGTATGTGTGGAGGTGTGGTGTTGCGGTTAAAGAAACGGCAATAGCGATCGCCTAATCAAAGGGCGTTGCATATTTGCGGGATGAATTAGGTAGGAATGAGGACAACACCAATTTAATTGAACTCTTAAGCATTTATGCGGTCTTAGAATAACATAGAGTTTTTCTATGAAGGTGTGCTAAAAATAGCTTTTAATAAATTGCCTGATAATTGTTAAAGCAATCTATAGAACGCAAAGATGCAGACTCTCCAAAAACTATCCCTTCCAAGCATGGGCTGCGGGACTTGGGCCTGGGGCAATCAACTGCTTTGGGGGTACGACGAAAGCATGGATGACCAGTTGCAAGCTGTCTTTAACCTTTGTGTGAGCAACGGCGTTACCTTATTTGATACAGGTGATTCTTACGGAACTGGGAAGTTAAATGGTCGCAGTGAGCTACTTCTGGGACGATTCAGCCGGGAATATGTAGGTACAGGCAAAGAAAATATTTGTATTGCCACCAAGCTTGCTGCTTACCCGTGGAGATGGACACGCCAGTCAATGGTGCAGGCCTGCAACGCATCTGCCCAGCGCTTGGGAAGAAATGTAGATTTGGTGCAAATGCACTGGTCTACAGCGAATTATGCCCCCTGGCAAGAGGAACGGCTGTTGGATGGTCTGGCGGATCTTTATGAGCAAGGGCTGGTCAAGGGAGTGGGACTATCCAATTACGGGCCTAAACGCCTTAAAGGTGTGCATAAAAAGTTTGCTGAACGAGGAGTTCCAATTGCGACGTTGCAAGTTCAGTATTCGCTGTTGTCTACATATCCTGTCACTCAACTAAAGCTCAAAGACGTTTGTGATCAATTGGGAATACAACTGATTGCCTATAGCCCTCTAGGATTAGGGTTGTTGACAGGAAAATTCTCCGAAAAAGGCCCTTTTCCCAAAGGTATCCGAGGTCTACTGTTTAGGCAGCTATTGCCAGGAATGCGATCGCTTTTAGCATGTTCACGAGAGATTGCAGCATCAAGAAACAAGTCTATGTCACAGGTAGCACTTAACTGGTGCATCTGTAAAGGAACTATTCCTATCCCTGGAGCGAAGACTGTAGAACAGGCAAGGGATAATCTTGGGGCATTGGGTTGGAAGTTAAACGCCAGTGAAATTGCAGAGTTGGATAAAGCGGCTGCAAGTGCAGATAAAAAAATGGTACAAAATATTTTTCAAACTAAATAAACCTTCTCATAGCAAGAGCAATGGCACGGATGTTACGGAGGTTCGCCAATACCGGAAACCTCAACCGTGTATACAGTACAGCCATCCTCAAAAGATTGCTGGGCAAAAGATTCCGCTAGGCGATCTGCGCTTCTCTGCGAGACGCTCCGCGAACGCAGCAGCGCTTTTCTACGAAACGCTCCGCGAACGCTATCGCAACCAGCCAGATATAAAGCTAGCTTCATTTATACCAAATGATTCACTATTCATGTTATTCTCCCAAGGAATAATAAAGATGAGTGATATGCGAATCAAAAAATTGTCTGTACTTTTCTCAATTTTTGTCATTACTCTTGGCTGTTGTTTCAGCTTCAGAGTGGATGCACAGAATCAGATGACAACCAATTGGATCGCAACTATCATCAACGATATGAAACCGCTTCATGAGGGAATGCCGCATGGTGTTCCAAAAAGTTTTAGTTGGGCATCTGCTCCTCGTATAGGTATGGGGAACAATCCACAAGGTTCTAAAGCCATGCTGGCATGGGGGCAACTATATGAAGCTGCCGAAGGTAATCCTGCTGCTAATACCCGGGTTCAAATAAAAGATATCAAGGCTTACATGCTCAGTAAGGTAGATAGTAAATGGCATCTTCTCCAAAGTTCAACAGCAGTTGAAGGGGCTGCATATCGAGAGGATTTTGCTAATGATACTAACAAATCCGCAGATATGCGTGACGAGCAGGATGGTAGTATTTCAGCCAAGGCAGGCGATGGATACAACTTTCACTTCTGGTGTACCACTGGTCGGGTTAAAATTAATCCTTACGATGTCGCAGGTATGTTTACCACTGTTCAAGCGCGGCTGGGACTTGACAATACTGGAGGGCAGGATGATCGCTTTGAGGCTCGCTATTTGTTGAGCATGGGAGGCGATTACTGGCCTGACTTAACTTCTGAGTGGAGCCAACGGGACACAATCGGTGATATAGCTATTGGCAAGTTTAAGTACGTTACAAAAGAGTGGAAGACTTTCAATATGTCTACTCTTTCAGCAGAGCAAATCCGTAAAAACCCGCCACCACTCTAGTAAATTACTAATTCGTAATAATGCTTCCAGCAGCGTTAGCTGTACGTAATTCGTAATTATTTGTTAGTCATGGGGTAGAGTTTTGATACAAGGATAGGTTATTGGCTCAACAATTTGCTAGACTCCAACTTCATGGACGAATAAAAACAATTTGAGCAGTGGGAATTTGGAGGGGGTCGCCGAGTGGCTCATGATGAACGCAAAGACAATGCAGAACAGAATCATTCCAGGGAATTTTCATGGCAATTATGGCCCGTTTTGCCACTTTACCCATATGGCAGACGACGGACAATTCGCCAAGAAGTAGTTAAGGACGCAATCTGGACTTTTGACCAACTTCAAGGCATCTTCTACGTTGTCGTACCGATTCGGATGACGGTCGTTAAGCTAGATGAAGGGGGTCTTCTCGTCTATGCACCTGTTGCACCTACCCCAGAGTGTATCCGACTAGTTAATGAGTTGGTAGCAAAACACGGCAACGTCAAGTACATCATCCTACCAACTATCTCCGGTCTAGAACATAAGGTCTTCGTCGGCCCCTTTGCTAGATGTTTTCCCTATGCACAGGTCTTTGTAGCTCCCCATCAGTGGAGTTTCCCGTTAAATCTCCCACTTAGCTGGCTTGGCTTACCCCCCAAACGTACCCAGGTACTCCCAGAAGATAGTAGCAAAACCCCTTTTGCAGAACAGTTTGACTACGCAATGCTTGGCCCCATCAACCTTGGCCCAGGAAAATTTGCAGAGGTTGCATTCTTTCACAAGCGATCGCATACACTGCTAGTGACAGATTCAGTGATTTCCATACCAGAAGATCCACCTGCGATCGTCCAGTTAGATCCATACCCTTTGCTGTTCCATGCCAAGGACAAAGCCTCTGACATTGTTGCAGACATTCAGGTAAACCGCTGTAAGGGATGGCAACGCATTTCGCTATTTGCTTTGTATTTCCAACCAAGCGCCCTGGAGATAATTAGATGGGGTCAGGTGTTACGCAATGCTCTGACAGCGCCAGAACGCTCAAACAAAGCCTATTTCGGGTTGTTTCCCTTTAAATGGCAGGAGAACTGGAAGCGATCGTTCGATGCACTGCAAGGGGGTGGACGTTTGTTTGTGGCACCAATTTTACAGACGCTCATTCTCAACCGCGCACCAAGGGAAACCATCGACTGGGCTGATAAAGTGGCAAGTTGGGACTTTCAGTGGATTATTCCCTGCCACTTTGACTCACCGATTAAAGCAACGCCGCATCAGTTTCGCCAAGCTTTCTCCTTCTTAGAAAAGCAACCTGCTGTGAGTGCAGATTTGTTTAACAGTAGTAGTTATCCTTTGCCGGAGGAAGATTTTAAAGTACTTAAAGTAATTGATGTAGGTTTAAATAAGTTTGGCATTGTGCCGCCAGTCAAGGATAAGGTGTAATCAAAGCGGCAAATATAAGCAAAATCGTGTGCTTGGATCAATGACAGATTTGATTGGGTTAAGAGTTGTTTATTTGTTCTCTTGCTCCCCTATTCTTCTTGCTACTGCACTGTAAAACCACCGTCAACAGTAAGAGAGTGACCAGTAATAAAGCTAGCCGCATCCGAACAAAGCCAGACAACAGCGCTAGCTAATTCTCTTGGTTGAGCCAAGCGACCAATGGGATGTTGAGCTGCGTAGTCTGCTTTGCCTTTCTCACCAAAAGCACGAGTCAGCATATCTGTCTCAATTCCAGCAGCACACACTGTATTAATCCTAATGTTCTCTTTGGCGTGTTCTAAAGCTAATGATTTAGTTAAGCCAATCACACCGTGCTTACTAGCAGCGTAAATGGAGATATTAGCAAAACCAATTAATCCAGCGATGGAAGCGTTATTAACAATTGCTCCTCCACCTTGCTTCAACATCTGCGGGATTTGATATTTCATCGATAACCAAACCCCTTTAAGATTGGTATCAATAATCTGATGCCAATTTTCTTCTGTTTGTTCAATGCCACGACCGATAATTCCCTCAGTGCCAGCATTGTTGAAAGCGTAGTCTAAGCGACCGTAAGTGGCAACTGTTTGATTTATTAAGTTTTCTACTGCAACTGCCTGAGTTATGTCAGTTTGCACAAAAAAAGCTTCACTACCAGTAGCTTGAATCAGTTCTACTGTTTGTTTACTTTCTTTAACTCTGCGGCTAGCAATTACGACCTTTGCTCCCTTTTGAGCAAAAGCTAACGCCGTATCTCGACCAATACCAGAACTACCACCTGTGACTAAAGCAACTTTGTTATCAAATTCTGCCATTGTGAAATATCTTAAGATTGGCTTTGCAAAGTACCTTATTATGATATAAAAAGTAGCTCTTTTGGATAACAAGTTTTACTGGTCGATACCGTTGGTAATTGTTTGTCTAATTAATTTTTTCTGAAAAATGAGTTAGTTTTTGTCTTTTTAGGATATTGGAATCCGGTTTTATTTCTGTTCGCGCAGCGTGGCGTAGCCATACTTACTTGTAGAGATAGGGAATAGGGAATAGGGAATAGGGAATGGGAAAAAAGGAAGGTAGAGGTGTACGGACTTTTTAAGCGCAAGCGCAGGCTACGCCAACACGCAATCAAATATGAGTCCTATATGTTATTTGTTTAAAAGCGATCGCTCTGCACCACACATAACTAAATTTTCTCCTCATCAGGACGATATTGAAGGTTAGGCACTGCACGTTGTCTACCTAGAGATGGCTATTGTGATGTTAAAGCATCTGATTGTTTGACGCTTTTGGCTCTAGCAGCCAGAACTATTTGAACAAGATATTAATTCCCGCCCTCTTGGAGATTTGCATAGGCGTAGCCCGCCGCAGGCATCGTCTATGAGTGAAAAATCATCTTGATCAGGATCAAGAAAAACTTCGGGTTTCAACATAGACGAGGTTTATCTCCAAAGATAGAAAAACTACTTCGGTAACTAAGTGCATCTCACCATTAATAAGGGTTGGAAATACTAACTGTAGGTTGGGTTAAGCGGAGCGAAACCCAACAAGCGCGCAAACGTTGGGTTTCGTGACTCAAACGCCAGGTGCTACAACGGAGGGAACCTCCCTTCAGGTATCTCCTCCGGAGACGCTACGCGAACACAGTCGCCTGCGGAGGGAAACCCTACCAAGAGCGCTGATTCACCGCAACGCACTGGCTCCCCAACCTACAAAAAATTAAATTTCGACCCTTTTTTAGAGTGACGTGTACTAAGGTATTATTTACACTAATTCTGATAATTGCTGTGTTTCTTAAATTCAATTTGATGGAGTTGTAAAAGTTTTGCGGCAAATGTTACCGCGTTTCTCCTACGGGGTTTTTCTTTAACGAATAAAGGGGTCAAAATCCCCATCAGCAAGCCCTAATTACGAATTACGTTGGCATAGCCTGCTGGAAGCATTATTACGAATTACGTTGGCATAGCCTGCTGGAAGCATTATTACGAATTACGAATTACGAATTCTTAAAGGAGCCATGCCTACGGCGGGCTACGCCTACGCCAATCAATTAAGCCTGCAACGCCTTAAACCATTTAGTCAAAACTGTGTTGATGGTTTGTTTAATTTGATGATTGCGGTTCCACTTCTGGAATGCTATTTCGTACTCTTCACCTTTAGTTTGAAAAGTATTCCAGGCATCAAGTCCTACTGGCAATCCTGAGAATAGCAAAATATACAACGACCAAACAAGACCTCCACTAGTGAGCAAATCGAGCAGCATCAAAAAACCATTGACAATTGCATACTTACCGAGACGCTTCTTGAGTTTTCTGATGCGGAAAGCGTCAAAAGCTTTTCGCTTTTGCATTTGGCCCTGTTGCACTACCCAATCGCGTTCTGCCAGTTTTAAAGACTCTGGGGAAATGTCCAACTCAGTTGCGATTTCTAAAAGATGCTCATAAGAAAATTCTATGTCTTTATCATCTGCTTGACGGGCGATCGCAAATTGCAGAATTTGCTGCACATCTTCTTGGCTATAAGAACGGATGCTGTTAGGTTCAAACGCCGTCATAATTCTTTCTCTTAATCTTAGTTTTAATCGAGATTTGCTGCCCGACAGATGTTAAAAAGCCAAGCGGCCATCATTAGCACTATCTCTATTATGCCTACACTAGCAAATCTAAATAGTGCTGTGGCGACAAATTTCAGTCCTGAGTGCTGTTAGCGGTAGCGGGGCGTTGAGCCAGTGCTGAGTTAGGAGTTATTATTCTCCCTCTGCTCCCCTGCCCCTCTGCCCCCCGCTCCCCTACCGGGCTTGAGGTTGTCGAAAAGCATAAATATCTTGAATGACTTGTACCCAACCGTTGGCGACAGATTCGAGAATGCGATCGCCTTTTTCCTTAGTCGCAGTCGTAGCGTCGCCAATCACTCCACTTTTACTAATATCCCGCGTCACCCAAGCCACAGGTAGTTTACCTTCCCAACTCAGCAAACTAGTTTCTGATTGTTCTGGTGGATACTCTGCAACAGCTTTCTCAAATTTTACTTGCTCCGGCAAAATCGATAACATAATGCTAGTTTCTGCATCTCCCGCGTGCATCCCTAGCGCTGCTTCTTTCGGGGTCAATAATTCTTTAGTAATATTAGGCACACGCCAAGTAAACAGCGGAAATACCAAAAAGTCATCATACATAACATGCAAATCCCGTGCTGCCATTTGCATAACTTGAGGCTGTCCGCCGTGGGAATTCATTAACACCAGTTTTCTAAACCCAGCACGATAGATACTTTCTCCCACTTCCATAATGATTGCCGTGAGAGTTGCTGTGCTCAGACTAATCGTACCGGGAAAGTCTAAGTGTTCGTTAGATTTGCCATAATAAAGTGTTGGTAAGGCATATGCGGGAATCCTTGAGTCTAGCTTTTCCATTGCTTTTCCCAGTACTCCCACACCAATAGCAGCATCTACAATCAACGGTAGATGAGGGCCATGTTGTTCAATTGCTCCTACTGGTTGAATAATTACCACATTTTCCTTATCTGGCATGGACTGGATCTCAGTCCAGGTGAGGTAGGGAAAAAAGCGTTCTGGGGGAATAAAGCTATGCATATTACTAAAATTACGTCATTTTTATCTTAGCGGGGTGTTGCGTATTGAGTATTGAGTATTGAGTACTGTGCATTAGAAATAAATTAAATTTCCCCAATCCCTAATCTCCATATAAAGACTATCCAAACATCCAGATATTAGTAGATACAGCAAGGGATAATAACGAAATAGACATCTCCGATAATGAATGTAGAGACGCGAAATTTCGCGTCTCTACAAGAGTTTCAGGTGACGCATATTTAATTTATAGAGATGTCTAATAATCAGCAATGACAAGGAAGCAAGCTAATGGTTGAAGAAAATGGATCGATTCGCACCTTATCAGTTGATATTGGTGGTAGTGGTGTTAAGGCTATGGTTTTAGATATCACCGGGAATCCTCTAGCGGAAAGAGTGCGTTTAGAGACACCTCAACCTGCTACACCCGAAGTTGTGATCAACACAATTATCGTCTTGGCAGCTGCACAAGGTGAATTTCATCGCGTTTCAGTAGGTTTTCCTGGTGTAGTGCGGCGTGGCGTGACGGAAACAGCTGTAAACTTACATCCAGATTGGATTGGCTTTGATTTGGAAACAGCATTGACCAATCGCTTAAACAAGCCTGTACGAGTAATTAATGATGCAGATATGCAAGGGCTTGGAGCGATCGCTCTTAAAGGTGTGGAATTAGTTATTACTCTGGGTACAGGGTTCGGTTCGGCTTTGTTTGTGGATGGTAAATTAGTGCCGAATATGGAAATGGGCCATCATCCATTTCGTAAAGGAGAAACTTATGAGCAACAATTGGGGCGTGCAGAGTTAGAAAAAATTGGTGAGAAAAGATGGAACAGACGTTTAGAAAAGGCGATCGCAACTTTGCAACATCTGTTCAATTATGATTATCTTTACATCGGCGGTGGTGAAGCGGTGAGGGTCAATATCCAACTGCCGTTAAACGTGAAACTCATCCCCAATATCACTGGTTTATTAGGGGGTATTGCTTTGTGGCGAGATGAGGGGAGACGCGATTAATCGCGTCTGTACAAGGGTCAAGGGTAGAGACGCGATTAATCGCGTCTGTTAGTTATTCTCCCCTGCCCAATGCCCCAACTCCTCATCTCCACAAATATCTCTACCTTGTGCATAAGTCTAACGAAAGATGCACTACTGTTAATCAAACTTAATACTTGTAATAAGGACAGGGTAGGGATAATTAACGATGCAATTGAAGCCAATTAATCAGCAAGTGGTAGCCGTCGTTGGGGCTTCCAGTGGAATCGGGCGAGACACAGCGCTGAAGTTTGCCCAACGCGGCGCAAAAGTGGTAGTTGCAGCACGCAGCGAATCAGGGCTGAAGTCGTTAGTAGAAGAAATCCAAAGGTTTGGCGGTGAGGCGATCGCGGTTGTTGCAGATGTAAGCGACTTTCAGCAAGTAAAGGCGATCGCAGATAAAGCAGTGGCACAATATGGACGATTGGATACTTGGGTTCATGCTGCGGCTACGGGTATACTTGCGCCATTCGAGAAAATTACACCGGAGGAATTTCAGCGAGTTGTTGATGTCACTTTAATGGGACAGGTATATGGTGCAATGGCAGCACTGCCTTATCTAAAGCAAGAGGGACGCGGGGCATTAATTCATATTTCCTCAGTGGAGGGTAGGCGCAGTCTGCCGTTGCAAAGTCCTTATTCTACTGCCAAGCATGGTTTAGAAGGTTTCTTGGAAGCGTTACGCGTAGAGTTGCAACACGAAAAATGGCCCATCAGCGTCACGTCAATATTGCCTTCAGTTATTAACACGCCTTACTACAATAAAGTTCGCACTAAGCTAGGGGTGAAACCGACGGGGATACCGCCATATTACGAGCCTAGTCTAGTTGCTGATGCAATTCTCTACGTTGCTGAACACCCCACGCGCGATTTTATCGTCGGGGATGTGGGTAAAGCATTAGATGCGTTGCAACGCATTTCGCCCTCTCTAGTAGATTCAATCTTGCAGGTGATCGCCTTTGCAGGACAACGAACTAATGAGCCGAAGTCAGAGGATGCACCAAATAATGTTTTTGAACCAATAGACGACTATAACCGCGTTGAGGGAGACTTTAAACACCTGACGATACCCAGTTTCTTAGATTCGTTGGATATGAATCCAACCTTGAAGTGGGGGGCGATTGGGTTAGCGGCGTTGGGTATTGCTGCGTTTTTCGGTGGCTGGCGTCCTGGTAATGATGTTTAATTAGTTAATTTAGTGCCTGAGCGATCGCAGCCCCAAGCTCGTGTAATGTTTTCTCCTCCACAAAGGCAGCTGCTGCTCGTGCCGATTCAGCCAGAATTGTATCGGTATTTGGGGTTAGCTTTAAAGCTCCTCCCAAATATCCCAATGCTTTAGAATAATGGTCTGTAAGGTTAGTAGCTGCTAATCTTTTCACTGTTTGGTGATCATTACTTTTAAAAGCTGCTAGTGCTTTACGATGTAAATCGGTTTCAGGTTCTCCCAATTTTACCAAAATCGCGTTAACAGCTTGTTGAACTTTTTCTAGCGTGAGTTCTGTAGATACTGCTTGCATTCTTTTACTCCTAAATCCAGTTTTCAAAGTTTTCAGCTTTCACCTGAGACAAATAAAGCTTGTCCCAGTTGCGATTAAAATGCTCCTTTACAATTTTTGAGGTAACATCGATGGAGTTATCTCTGTCGTAATGAATCGCAACTCTAAATAATACTAGGTTTTGCATTCCTAATATTATCTGATTGATACCCCGCCTGATTAGCTTAGTCCTAAGAGGCAAGTTTTAATCCATAGGGATTTTAGGTAATTGAAATTAAGCATCTGGGGATTCTATAATGCCCCTACATGCTGACAGGAAATTTTCTCCTTGAGATTGAATGATCGTACTTGCCTCAAGATAGAAGATATTGCTCCCCAATAGTTCTATTGTGATAAAAAAGCCTATCTATGAGGTTGACAATGGAGGCGAAAACTGAAACCCTCAACAGAAGGACTCCGCTAATTGCTGCTGGAATTGTCCTTGGTCTTGGTCTTGGAGGGTTTATTGATGGCATTCTACTGCATCAACTCCTCCAGTGGCATCATATGCTGAGCAACATTCGGCCTTTGACAACTACTAGGAATATAGATTTGAACATGGTATGGGACGGGTTATTTCATGCCTTTGACTGGGTGCTAACTGTAGCGGGAATAGTCTTGCTATGGCGGGCTGGAGGGCGTGATGATGTTGCTTGGTCATCACAGACCTTTGTTGGGTCGTTGCTGATTGGTGGTGGATTATTTAACTTGGTTGAAGGTATCATTGACCACCAAATTCTTGGTATCCACCATGTGAAATCAGGGCCGAATCAGTTAGTTTGGGATTTAGGATTTCTTTTGGTTGGTGCGCTGCTTGTAGCGATCGGCTGGATAATGATTAAAAGAGAGTCAAGAGTCATTAGTAATTAGTGATTGTTTCTGGAGCAAAAACACACTCCAACCATTCATCCATAGCCATTTGGTTGGAGCGCGCCAGAATTTACCGCCAGGGTAACTACTGTGATAGCCAGAATCAAGAACGCAGACATGATCCGCCTTAATCAAGAACATGTGCAAACCATCCGCACACATGCCGAAAGCACTTACCCAGACGAGTGTTGCGGTATAATTTTGGGTTATCTAGATAGTGAGGAAAAAACTGTAGTAGAAATTATGCCAACAGAAAATGTCTGGAATACAGAGGCTGGGGCAGATTTTCCAGGTGAGCATACAGCAGAAAGTAAAAGGCGGCAATATATGATCGCACCCCAAGTTATGTTAAAAGCACAAAGGGAAGCGCGCGTTAGCGAAGCTCGTCGCGGTAGCGAGGCTTGCTCATTGAATATTATCGGCATTTTTCACTCGCATCCAGATCATCCCGCTATCCCCTCAGAATGCGATCGCCTATATGCTTGGCAGGGATACTCATATATAATAGTTTCCGTCCAAAACGGCAAAGCTGGAGAACTCCGAAGCTGGAGTCTTGATGATACTCATCAATTCCAAGCAGAGGTAATTGAAAATATAATTTAACAGCTTAATTTCAAGACAGATATCGTTTTTCGATAGGATTAATATTCCCGTTCCATATCACAACTCTTATGCTCAATCCCAATCTGGATGAAATCCAGTTGACCAAAGACGATTACGAACGCTACTCTCGGCACCTAATTTTGCCGGAAGTCGGGCTGGAAGGACAGAAGCGCTTAAAAGCTGCCAGTGTATTGTGTATTGGTACAGGTGGACTAGGTTCGCCACTACTTTTATATCTAGCGGCGGCGGGTATCGGCCGCATCGGTATTGTTGATTTCGATGTTGTTGATACTTCTAACCTGCAACGTCAAGTAATCCACGGTACATCCTGGGTGGGTAAACCCAAAATTGAATCTGCTAAAAACCGCATTCACGAGATTAACCCCTATTGTCAGGTTGATTTGTACGAAACTCGCCTAAGTTCCGAAAACGCCCTGGAAATCCTTCAACCTTACGATATTGTGGTGGATGGCACCGATAACTTCCCCACCAGATATTTAGTCAACGACGCCTGTGTATTGCTGAACAAGCCCAACGTCTACGGTTCAATTTTCCGCTTTGAAGGGCAAGCTACTGTATTTAACTACGAAGGTGGGCCGAATTATCGTGATTTGTACCCAGAACCCCCACCACCAGGGATGGTTCCCTCTTGTGCAGAAGGCGGCGTACTAGGAATTTTGCCAGGAATTATTGGTTTGATCCAGGCAACAGAAACTGTCAAAATCATTATGAGACAGGGTAACACCCTAAGTGGACGACTGCTGTTGTATAATGCTCTAGAAATGAAATTTCGGGAGTTGAAGCTGCGTCCCAACCCCATCCGCCCAGTGATTGAAAAGCTGATAGACTACGAACAATTCTGCGGTATCCCACAAGCTAAGGCCGAGGAGGCGAAACAGCAGATGGAAATTCAAGAAATGACCGTCACAGAGTTGAAACAATTGCTGGACAGTGGTGCAAAAGATTTTGTGCTGCTGGATGTCCGCAACCCTAATGAGTACGACATTGCAAAAATTCCTGGTTCAGTGTTAGTGCCCTTACCGGAGATTGAAAACGGAAGTGGTGTCACTAAGGTAAAGGAAATTCTCAATGGTCACCGCTTGATTGCTCATTGTAAGATGGGCGGGCGATCGGCAAAAGCCCTCGGCATCCTTAAGGAAGCTGGGATTCTCGGTACGAATGTCAAAGGCGGCATTACCGCTTGGAGTCGGGAAGTCGATTCGTCAGTTCCAGAGTATTAAAAACGAACCGCAAAAGCAGCAGAGGGGTAGAAGAGAACTTTCTGCCTCGCTGCTGTAAGTAATAAGCAGTATTTCTGAAACGCAGAGGTTTAACACAGAGTAACGCCGAATTATTCTCTGCGAACCTCTGCATTTTCCTTTGTGATACTCTGCGTTAAAAAATGGATATGCAACAGTGAATTCAATTGACAGTTGCTGAAAATAGCGCTTTTTAAAAGACTTTTAAAAACTCCGCACCAAATTTAACAATCCTTTTGCTTAAGCGTGGCGAGGTGGCGAGCAATCGTTGACTCGTTCACGCTTAAGTAGGCTAGAGAAGTGATTAACCTAGCACTCTATTTACGTACTAAGTTGAGCAATTCTTTAGGAGAAGCTAGCAAGTCAATTGCTACAAAGAAGATTTTGCCTTGGGGATTTAGTAAAAACCGCCATGCAATATTCATCCCCACACTGGCACCAAACCAGGGGGTTTGGACTTTACCCGTGACTTTAACTTGGGTATAGCTATCTTCTACTGGCTCAGATACACCGCGCTCTGGGATCATTTTCAGTCCCTGGCATTCTTCACGCATGTAAGCGCGGATTGCCTCCTGACCAACAATCGGTCTTTCAAAGGGAGGTTGCAAAGCACCGTCGGACAGGAATAAAGCAACAGCCGCATCAAAGTCATTGGCATTCATGTTGTTGATGTAGCCCAGCACCGTAGGATTGGTGATGCCCTCAATCGTGACCTTAGTCCGAAATGCTTGTGCAGTGGGAGGAGCCACAGGCTCTGTAACTTTTTTGTAACTACCAGGAGCATTCGGGTCAAATCCCATATTGAGTACGGTATTGCGTAGGATTGTGATTTGTTGACCTGAATCGGCTTGTCGGATTGCTTGCAGCACGTCAGCAGCATTAGGAGAAAGCTTATAGCCCTCTGGGATAGGAGCAACGATTCCCTGGGCCATCCATTCTCCTAACTGATACCAGAAGCCCAACTTAATGTTCACCGTGAAGGACGCATAGGAACGGCAGAGGGGAGTATCAGCACGGTTAGCCAGATCGTACATGACTTGCGTTTGAGCCTCAAAAGGCATCTGCTTAATTTGTTCCATTAAGCCTTGCGCGAGGATCATGTTAGCTGCCCCAGGAGCAGCAACTGTAATCGATCTACCCATCTCAGTATAGGCAAACCAGAGTAATGCTAGTTGATCTTCAGCATTGAGCTGAGAGAACGATTCGACGACAGTTGGAACAACATCAGCAACTAGAGTGCCGGGAAAAATGCCTTGAGCTGACTGGATGGTAAAAGACATGGCAGGAATTTCAAAAAGAAAACTACAGTACTGTCAAATTTGAAAAATCAAATGTGTAAAAACACAAACAAAATGCGTTACGCATAGCGATTTTTTGCTTTTGAGTTGGATACTCGGCAAAGCAAATTACAGGCTCAACTGAATAGTCACTCAGAAAGCCTTGGTTAACAGTGGTTTAACGCATTTGTATTTTTTGGTATCTTTATGTAAAGAAACATAACAACTTTGTTACAAATAAGCAATGATTTCTCAGTTATATATTGATAACTTCTCTTTATATAAGAGATAAGATTTGTTGAATACTTAAAAAATACCTGTGTTTCCTCAGGGACTTTCACCAGTAGGTCGTACTACTTGTAAAGCTGGTGGTGAAGCAATATCTGATTACCTAACTTCTTGGACAAATACGGTTTACCGTACCTACCTTGTAGAAAATTTACTACTTTTGTTTCTAGGTCAAGCTATTGCAAACTTGATTCATATTAATTTATATTTTGTTACATATCAGATAAACAAGCAGTAAAAGATGACAGGTAAAGGTTTCACCATTCACAAACGTGGTCAACTCAACAGATTTGCTGTTGAACCCAAGGTTTACATCGATGAAGCCCACGGACTGACTTCATTGAATATACCGAACAACTAAATGGGCGTTTGGTTATGACTGGTTTTGTCTCACTCATAGTCCTGGAAGTTTTAACCAAGTCTTGGTAGTTCATACCAAAACTTATTTTCACTTTCCAATACCTCTGAAAATTTCTATTATCTTTTGAACAAATTTCATGTTGATTGGATTTATACAGCTTCCTAATTTGTCTCGATACTGCGGATATGTCGGTTTAGAAGTAGCACAAATTGTTTGCAAACATCTTGCAGTTCAAAGTAAAGCATACGTACTTCAAAATAGAAAGATATTAGCATATCAACTTTTGAAGTCTGGTTTGGATTCTCATACAGCAAATCGAACTGTTAATGCACTTATATCAAGTCCAGTTTTAGGATTAACAAACATCAATCAGTGTGCAATTAATTCTTCATCCCAAAATAGATTATGGATATAGTGATATTGAAAGGTAACACTATTAAAGGGCGGTGAAAATAATCAGTTATTTTTGTAACCGGATCTGACAGTTACATAGGTTTTTGGATGGTTAAAAGCAGCAAAATAAGAGCTTTCTTATTTCCTTCTTTGCTTGCAATGAGGAATTGAAGTTTTTCAACGCAAGCAACGAATCGCCTCTAAAAGCCCTCTGGCTTTATTCAGCGTTTCTTCGTATTCTTTTTCAGGCTCAGAATCAGCCACCAAACCCGCACCAGCTTGCACGCTCACCGTCTTATCATGCACTACCATTGTGCGAATTGCTATAGCGCTATTCAATTGTCCTTCAAAGTCATAATATCCATATACACCGGAATAAACACCCCGACAACTAGGCTCTAGCTCGTGGATAATTTCCATCGCCCGAATCTTAGGTGCGCCACTTACCGTACCCGCTGGGAAGCAAGCTTTCAATAAATCCCATGCACTTTTATTGGGTGCTAATTTACCAACAACATTACTAACAATGTGCATCACATGCGAGTAGCGCTCAACCACCATTAATTCATCAACTTTAACGCTACCACTTTGGCAAACACGCCCCAAATCATTCCGTCCTAAATCAACGAGCATGACGTGTTCGGCTATTTCCTTAGGGTCTGTAAGTAAGTCTTCAGATAGAGCGATATCTTCTTGGGTAGTTTTACCTCGTGGACGCGTTCCTGCAATCGGGCGTACTGTTGCGATCGCTCCACCATTTGGATCGCTTTCTGCTTTCACCATCACTTCTGGGCTGGAACCAATGATCTGCCAATCTTGGAAGTTAAAGTAAGCCATATAAGGCGAAGGATTAATCTGGCGCAAGGAGCGATAAAGAGCAAAAGGGTCGCCTGTATATTCTGTTGATAGTCGCTGGGAAATCACGACTTGGAAAATATCGCCAGCTTTAATGTAATCTTTGGCTTTTTGAACGCAGGCACAGAAATCAGGCCGGGTAAAGTTGCTAGTGTATTCCTCGGCTCCTGCTGTTCCCTGACTTCCTGGGGGTGTCCATGCTAATTTAGTATTTTGCTGCGATAAGGGCAGAGATAGCTTGCCGAGCATCTGGGTGACGCGATCGCACGCTTGTTGATATGCCACTTGTAAATCAACTTTGGGGTCGCGTAAATCAGCATAGGCGATCGCCCAAATTTTCCGCTTTACTTGGTCAAAAATTAACAGTTGGTCTACCTGCATCCATAACCCATCGGGGATATTTCTCTCATCTGGTGGATGAATTTGCACACGCGGTTCTATCCAGCGAATCAATTCATAGCCCCAAAATCCAAACAATCCGCCAATTCCTGGGGGTAGTTGCGGTAACTTGACTGGGTGGTAAGGTTCCAAACATTGAGCTAAAGCTGTAAAAGGGTCGCCTTCAAAAATCACCTGTGAGCCGTCGCGGTGTGTTTGGGTCGTGTGATTGCCCCTTGCTTCTAAAATCCACAGTGGATCACAACCCAATAAACTATAGCGTCCCAGTTTTTCCCCGCCTTCCACCGATTCCAACAAAAAGCTATAGGGCTGACCCGCACATACTTTATACCAAGCGGATACTGGCGTATCTAAGTCTGCTACCCACTCTTGATACACCGGGACAAAGTTGCCTTGTTGAGCTAGGCTGGAAAACTCGGAAAAATCAGGAAAAATCATAGTTTTTCAATGGCAATTGGCAATAGGTAATAGATAATTGGCAATTATTTTTCTTACCCGTTACCCATTACCCATTACCCATTAACTACTAACAGCTAGTTATGGAGCGTCGAAGGTATTAACGCCACTAAACTTGAGCTTCGCTGGACTGGGGTTTTCTCCAATGCGGCGGTCTACATAACGTACTTTTTCACGACCTTCGTTCACCTTTTCGGGGAAGACACCATCAGCCGGGTGAATGAAAGTGGTTTCTCCGTTGGGTAAAATACGGTAAATTTTGTAGTCTGTGATTTTGAATTTCCGGAGTTGACCGCCCAAAGCGATGCATTGTTCTTTGCGAGCAAAATACAGGAGGTTTTCGCCTTGCCGCATAGTGGCAGCACCACTTGTAGGCATTTCAAACACTTGCGCTTTCGGGCTAGTCCATGTAATAGCGTACTTTTCTTCCAATTTTGCTTTTGTCAGCAAGCCGCCAGTGCTACCACCGTATAGCGGCGTTTGTCCAGAGAGTGTTTCTGCCATAAGTATTCTCTCAACGTTTTTAGGGCATCCTAACACCGCCATCAGGATCATATTGCGATCGCGTCATAGACTGTAACAGTTTTTAGTCAACAGTGCAAAGTCAAAAGTCAACAGTCCAAAGTTAAAACTCTTTTGACCCTTGACTCTTGACCCCTGTACAGACGCGATTAATCGCGTCTGTACCCTTGACTCTTGACTACTTACTCTTGACTTTTGACCGCTTTTCCTCTTTGATACCCTGAACAATCGGAATGGTGAAATGAAACTTACTACCCTGGTCTTTGCCAAATGATTCTGCCCAAATTTCACCACCCCAGCCATTGACAATTTGGCGGCAAATTGCTAAACCAAGCCCGGTGCCGCCAGTGGTTCGTCGCAGCGCTCCCTCTTCTTGATAGAAGCGGTCAAAAACTACTTCTAGACGATCAGGTTCAATGCCGCGTCCATTGTCAGCCACAGTGACTTCGACCATATGATTCTTGTTACGAATAGCTTTAATGCTAATTTCTCCTTGTGGCGGCGTAAATTTACAAGCGTTGTCTATAAGTTTTGCCAGTACCTCCACTAGCCAATCACCGTCAGCTCTAACCAAAGGCAAGTCTTGGGCAATTTGAGCCTTGATTTTAGGTGGCTTTTCCGTTGAGGAGCGCGTGCGATTTCGACTAAGTGCTAGATCCACACACTCTTGTAAGCTCAGGGATTCTGGATGCCATTCTACCCGTCCGCTTTCCAGGTTTGAAAGTGTAAGGAAATCTTGCACTAGTTTCCGCATTCGTTCGGAGTCGGAAAGAGCAGTGCTCAGCATAACCTGCTGCAACTCCAAGGGCATATCTGGTTCGCTGGCGAGGCTTTCTAGGCACACTTGAATTGTGGATAGGGGGGTACGCAGTTCGTGTCCGGTGATGGCTATCAGGTTGCTGCGGGTGCGATCCAAGGCTTCTAGCTGTTTGTTAAGTTCTTCTAAGTTGGCGTAAGCTTCCGCTTGAATGAGGGCTGCTCCCACTTGAGTGGCGATCGCTTCTACCAAATCCAACTCTCCAGATTGCCAATCGTGGGGTGGCATCCGGCAATAGTGCAACTCCACAACGCCCAACAATCGCCCTTGGGAAAACACTGGTTCTATCAGCCAAGAACGAATAGCAAACTTTTTGGCGATTAAGGTAAGTCCCGCCGAATTAGTAACGCGATGGTCAGTCAGCGTATCGTTAACACAGACGCCCTCGCCCTGTTGAACTATTTCCCTAAATAGGGGATTTTTCTCTAACTCCCAGGTTTGCCCACGAACAGATACAGTGCCAGGAGTTAAAAACTCATGTTCAATTACGGCTTGATCATCTGTGGCTTGAGCGCGGTAAATCAAACAACGACAGGCTTCCAGGTGTTGTCCTAGTTCTTGTGCTGCCACTTGAAGAACTTCATGAGGATCGAGCGATCGCCGAATAGCTGTGCTGATCGAGTTGACTAATCGTTCTTTACGTGCTTGGGCTGTAATTGAACGATAGGCTTTGTGCAATTTGTACTGGCTAGCTTGTAAATAAGTTACTAAGCGCTGCACAAAAGGATCTGTGTCGATATCACAAGCATATTCGCTGACCTGTTCTACCCCAGAGTAGCTTCTTGGCTCCCCTATACCAAACCTCTCGCGTGCTTCCTCAATTTTGGTTGCCAGTTCTGGTCTGTAAACCAAAACCCTATCTAATAGCAATTCTGCCGCTTTCAGGCTAGCTCCCCTTTCTGATGTCCAAATTCCCTCAAATCTTCGTGCTGTATCCATGTCCAAACTAGGGCTTAGCTCCGGCAGCTGGCTATTTTTAGCAATGGAGCCAAGGCTTTCTCGGCAAACCAGACAAGTGGCATAGTTGTCAGCAACTACTACCAAATGCCACTCTTGACTTAAACCATCTTCTGGCTCAAAAGCTATCTTTTCGTAGTATTCCGAACTATTGGCAAAATCCGTTTCTGGAGCAGATAATACATATATTTGGTTACTTCGCAAGGCAAGTCGCTGGTAGCGATGAGCTTCTTGGCGATAGAACCGCTCTCGCTGGAAGCTAGCAATTACAAGGGGTTGGACTAAAGTCACAGCCAAAACCTGATCTTCCATCGCGTGGGAGAGCGCTGTTAGTGAAGCCTTGAAATATAGCTGGGGCCGCAGGTAGGGTAGGGACTTTAGCAGATCACTCAGCACGGAAGACGAAATGCTCATGAATTATCGTTAAACGCCCAATCTCGACAAGATCCACGTCACAGCTGCATTGTACAAATTACAAGGGACTCTCAAGTTAATTAGATAGTTGCAATATGTAAAGAATGCTAAAAAGCATTTTCCGCCAAGGCAGTCTCAGCACTTTGCCACCACCCAGGAAGAGCGCGTGCAGCTTTATTTATAAATTTAAAAGCATGATTAGCAAATAGAACAACAGCAGCAATGTATTCGGATTTTGCGCCCTGGTGTGCCGCAGGCATAAATATAGCATAACCATTTGCCACAGCCGCTTTGTTCTTCTCCCAAGTCTTCTTTATTCATTGGCTAGGATTGTGATGTTTCAAATAATAGGCTACTACGCCCAATATACATTCTCGACCAATTTTGCCATTATGTAGCGGTGGAAAAGGAGCAAAAAATTAATCAAGCCAGAAGCTTACAAAGGGTTTCCCTCTGTAAACTTATCCCGCGAAACCCGCTCTCTCCAAATCCTACTACCTTACCAAAAGCCGTATTTTGGGTACTTACATAGGAACCTGTAGCTCCTTTAACTACATAGATAAGGAAACATGAGTATGAAAAAGCCTACTAGATAGTGCTAAGGTAAAAACTTGCACTTAGAACTCATTACTCTCAAAATCAAAAGGTGAAATAATCATTTCGCCTTGGATTTATTTACCTTGGTAACACTCGCGATCGCTTATGTTGATTTATACTTACTCTATTCATCTTTGTTATACATAAATTATTGCTTTCACATTTACATAAATTAATCTATAATTGTTAAAATTTAATCAATTAACTAATTTGATAGCTTTGTCTAATTAACTACTAATTATATGAATATTAAAACCTATAATTGTGAGTCATAAATGTTCTCCCCATGCATCAAAAACCGCGAATTTTGCATTTTTGGCTGAGTATTTTTTGTGTCTAGTGTCTCTTAAGGTTGAAAGACCAAGAAATCACCTAACAAATCCCCACTTTCCAGACTTGACTTAAAAAGTATAAAATATACATTTATAAAAATTTAATTATATAGGTTTGAGTATTACTCCTTTGCCAACAGCATGTAAATATTATTTTTGATTATTTTGGCTACAATGGCTCAAGTGATTTTTGGAAAGCGTCTTTTTCCGCAGATCCGAGGGTCACAGACCAACTCACCCTTACTGAAAGCTGTTCGCAGGAAGTTGACCCTTGAGGGATGTCGTAGAAGCGTCTACGGGCTTCTCTGCTGTTAATCCTAATGTAACCACGTAAACATAGACCTGTACACGGAATTTTGGCTAATGACACCGGATATGCTGATGACCCCGGAAAGAATTTTCTTGGACGGAAAAACTTTTATTCCCGCAGAACAATTACCTATCCCGGAGTGGCCTTGTGTTGTCAGTGAAAGGCCACAGCCAACCCTGACGGTTAAAGATGATGATTTATTTTTCGTGACAGATACTATAGGGAACATTTCTGGCTGTTCTCTCAATGATAGTAACCCCAGCATGGGATTATTTTGCTGTGATACGCGATTTCTTAGTCGCCTAGAGTTGCAAATTGAAGGGCGATCGCCTGTACTCCTCAGCGGTACTGCTGAAAAAGGGTTTTCACTCTCAGTTTTGTGTACTAATCCCAGAATCGATGAATGCTTGAGAGCCGAGACTGTGGGGATTCGTCGGGAAATCGTTCTCAATGGAGCACTATTTGAAGAAATAGAAGTCTCTAATTACAGCACAACTACCGTCAGTTTTGAACTAAGCATCAGCTTTGATGCAGATTTTGTTGATTTATTTGAAGTCCGGGGTTATGACAGAGAAAAACGGGGTAGGCTTTTACGCTTAGTAGAACCGACGCCTGAAGAAGGAGCATCTTCTCTAGTTGATGGTGTTTCTTTTGTACAGGCTCAACCCTCAGCGCATAGGGAAGAATCCCTGACACTCGCCTATCAAGGTCTAGATGGTTCGGTGATGGAATCGCGGATTCAATTTCAGCATCGGCTACCAGACTATTTCAAGGGTTACACCGCAGTTTGGCAGCTTGAGTTGGCTTCTCACGAAACCCAAAAGTTGGGCTATCGAGTGAATATGTTGAAGAACAACCAATCTAGTTCCACTGTGAGTGCAGCTGTTACCCTTGTGCAAGCGAAAGCCGCTGAGTTGATGGAGGAGCAAAACTGGATACAACAAATCACACGGATTAGCTCCGACAAAAGCACCTTCAATCGAGTGATTGAGCGGGCTGAGCAAGATATGTATTTGTTGCGCCAGTCTTTTGGCAAGTATAAGACTGTCTCTGCTGGAGTACCTTGGTTTTCTACACTATTTGGGCGAGATTCACTCATTACAGCTTCCCAAAGCCTAATGTTAAACTCGCAAATCGCCAAAGAAACTCTGATTTTACTAGCAGCACACCAAGGTAAAATCGACGATGAATGGCGTGAAGAGGAACCAGGCAAGATTTTGCACGAGTTGCGTTTGGGAGAAATGGCTCGTTGTCAAGAAATTCCGCATACACCTTACTACGGTACAGTCGATGCCACTCCCCTGTGGTTAATGCTGTATGCCGAATATTATGCTTGGACTCACGATCAAGAAATTCTAGAGCAACTTTGGCCTAATGCTCTAGCAGCAATGGAGTGGATTGATCGCAATACCAAACAAAATAGCTACCTGAGCTACTACCGTAAATCTAAACGCGGCCTTGCTAACCAAGGCTGGAAAGACTCTGGCGACTGTATTGTAGACCGCAAAGGAGAATTAGCCAACGGGCCAATAGCCCTTTGTGAAGTGCAAGCTTACGTCTATGCCGCAAAAACGCGCCTAGCAGAAATAGCTAGGATGAAAAAGCGGCTTGATTTGGCAGATCGCTGGCAAGAAGAAGCTATAAACCTCAAAGTTCGTTTCAACAGAGACTTTTGGATGGAAGACCAGGATTTCTGTGCTCTAGCTTTGGATGGAGAGGGCAAGCTAGTAGACAGTATTACCTCAAACCCAGGTCATTGTCTGCATTTGGGCATCTTTACACCCGAAAAAGCCTATAGCGTAGCAGAGCGGTTGCGGGCACCAGATATGTTTAATGGTTGGGGAATTCGTACCCTAAGTAGTATGTCACCCGCTTATAATCCAATGGGCTATCACATTGGTTCAGTTTGGCCTCACGATAATGCCCTAATTGCAATGGGATTGCGATCGCTTGGTCTAATAGATCAAGCTCTAGAAGTTTTCCAAGGCTTGTTCGAGATGACTAGTCAACAACCCTATCAACGTCCTCCAGAACTCTTCTGTGGTTACGAACGTAATGGTGATAGTGCCCCAGTACAGTATCCAGTTGCTTGTACTCCACAAGCTTGGGCTACTGGCAGCATCTTTCAATTACTGCAAATGATGGTAAACTTGGTGCCTGACGCTCAAAATAACTGCTTGCGAATTATTGACCCGGCATTACCAGAGTCGATTAATCGCCTATCTTTCCACAATTTACGAGTAGGCCCCACAATCCTCGATTTGGAATTCGAGCGTTCTGGTAGTACTACTGCTTGTCGCGTTGCTAAAAAACGGGGCAATCTCCGGGTAGTTATTGAAGCTTGAAATCAATGCTGATTCACTGGGCTACTAATCGGTGGTTTCCGCTGATCGAGTTTTCACTAAGTTATGAGTGCTCAGACAAGAAGATAAAACTCTGTCTTCTTTCTTGACTATTTATACTTTATTCTTGACTCAGTGCTCAGGAATCGGCACCCTTATGCTTCTTCTTGATTTTCATTCTTATGTCCTGGGGATGATTCGTAAAGCGCATCCAGTTGTTGACGAGCATCGTCAACATTAATCGAACGCATTACCAACAGTGGCTCTTTGATTAAGTTGCCCGCGTTATCTAATAATTCTGGATGAGGTATAAACTGTTTTCTTGATGACATATAGCCCAAGTTACCTCGATTAGCCATTGCTGAGGAATTTGCCGGATAAGTCCGCTCTCGATCAAAACTGAACATAATCAGGTTGCGAATTAAGTTAGCAACAGCGATAAATGCAAGGATAGTAAAAGCAAGAATGTAAAGTAGGTGTAACATCGGGTTTTCCTCCAAATTCGCAATTTTTAAAGTTTTATATTGTAACGCTTCGCTTCGTCGCCACTGTGGCTTACAGTTAGGACGAATATTTAACGCACTTTTGGCGTCCGCTTATGTTTATATGGGGTAGATTGTCAACCGTTATTTCACTTACGGTAACATAGGATACATTATTTTGTTAATCCAATTAATGTTAAGATAATGTTAAGGATGCTGAACCATTTCTACAACTGGTATACCGTCTTTTTTTCGCCAAGCAAAATGCAGAACTTTAGCAGATGCAAAAGCAAGATATCAGACTTCACGAGATTGACGAAAGCGCATTGCCACATTCCAGCATTCTGTTACCAATTGATGCCAAGGCACTAACGTTGCCATATCAATCCCGACTTGTCTATCAGTCGCAGCAAACAACATCTTGGCCGTTTTGAGTTCATCCTGCGCTTGCTTAACTCGCAGGAGCAAGTCCGATTGCTCTTGGACACTCATAAATGAGAGTTGCTCAGTTTCCAGCAGTTCACGCGATCGCGTGAACCAATACTGAAAATCATCCAGCAGGGGTTCTAAAACCGTTTTCAGCAACTCAGTCCCTGGTAAATTAAAGTCTCGCATATATGAGAAGCATACTTCCAACTTTCTTACTAATATTAACGTTATTTACAATTCTTAACAATTTTATTATTTATCTCATAAACTAAACAAGAAAAAAAATCTGTAATCAAAGCTACAAAATATATTATAGTCTGACCAAAGGATTTTTACAGTTCCCCTAGAGATATGTCTATATATCCGAAGATATAGCTGCTAACGAGTTGCAATCAAAAATAATAATGGAGATACTAGAAGGTAAGTCTGTAATCTATGATAGTAAAGCGATTAAGTCCGTTAAACTAATATGCCAACAGATTTCTGAGAACTTTAGTGTAGCTTGGCACAAATAACTGTCCAGTTGAAAAAGTGCTGAGTTAGGAGTTAGAAATTCTCTTTCTGCTTTGAAAATCCTGAGTAATGAGTAGTCATGAGTATTATTCTCCCCCTGCTCCCTCAGCACAGCTGCCTTCTTGCACTAGTACCTGCACTTCTTGTTGTGGTAAAGATAAGTAAGTAAAACAATTCACGACCTGTGGAAGCATTGTAATAATAAGGTGGATACTAACTTTACAGAATCAGGAAAAGGATTATCTATCTTTTTAATTAAACACAAAATTAACTTATTGGCGATTGAGTGAAATTCTAAATTTAATCGTTTAAGTAAACAACCATAAAATTTTTATACATATCTATTGTAAATTAATTTAGCAATTATAATACCAAGGCAAACTGGTAGAAATAAAATTCATTATATTTGAAGAAGCTTAGACATCAAAATATTTTTCATTGGATTGTAAAGTAATGGTAGCCCACTAAAGTTGTGTAATTAAACGTATTAAAAAAGTAATGTTTAAGATAGCTACAGGCAAATTAATTGATGCTAATGTTACCGGACTGTTGTAATACCAGATTGCATCCAGTTCAGGTAAAAGCTTACAAACCTTGAAAATAGACCCATGTTATATTTGGGTAGATTTTTTCAAATTCAAACTTCCTAAATCATCTTCTGCAATCACTTCGTCAATGGTTCAGCAGTCAATGTCGCCAAAATCATCTTCAAATCCCACCGATCAGAACTTAGAGTTGGAACAACCGGAAAAAATGTATTTACCTCGTACCAGCGAATCGGATAATTTAAAAAAGATTCGCCACACTGCTTCCCATGTGATGGCAATGGCAGTACAAAAGCTGTTTCCCAAAGCGCAAGTTACAATCGGTCCTTGGATTGAAAATGGTTTTTATTATGACTTTGACAATCCAGAACCATTTAGTGAAAGTGATCTCAAAGCCATCCAGAAAGAGATGGTAAAAATTATCAATCGCAAATTACCAGTCGTTCGGGAAGAAGTCACTCGCGAGGAAGCTGAACACCGAATTCAAGAAATTAAGGAACCTTACAAGCTAGAAATCCTGGCAGATATTAAAGAGGAACCAATCACGATTTACCACCTAGGGAATGAATGGTGGGATTTGTGTGCTGGACCCCATCTAGAAAATACCAGTGAATTACACCCGAAAGCAATTGAATTAGAAAGTGTTGCTGGCGCTTATTGGCGTGGAGATGAAACCAAAGCGCAGCTACAACGCATCTACGCTACTGCTTGGGAAAACCCCGAACAACTCGCTGAGTACAAGCGGCGCAAAGAAGAAGCGCTGCGGCGAGATCATCGAAAACTTGGTAAAGAACTGGGATTATTTATATTTTCTGACCAAGTGGGGCCAGGCTTACCGTTGTGGACACCGAAAGGTACTTTGTTGCGGAGTATTTTGGAAGACTTCCTGAAGCAGGAGCAGATTAAACGAGGTTATCAGCAGGTTGTTACTCCTCACATTGCCAGAGTAGATTTATTTAAAACCTCTGGACACTGGCAAAAATATAAAGAAGATATGTTTCCCTTAATGGCGGATGATCAGGAAGCAGCCGCACATGAACAGGGTTTCGTCCTCAAGCCGATGAATTGCCCCTTTCACATCCAAATATATAAGAGTGAGTTACGCTCTTATCGGGAACTACCGATGCGACTGGCGGAATTCGGTACAGTTTACCGCTACGAGCAATCAGGGGAATTGGGCGGTTTAACGCGGGTGCGCGGTTTTACCGTGGATGATTCTCACCTCTTCGTCACTCAAGAACAGTTAGACAGCGAATTCCTCAGCGTTGTGGATTTGATTTTGTCAGTGTTCAGGAGTTTGCAACTGAAGAACTTTAAAGCTAGACTCAGTTTCCGCGATCCAGCTAGTGATAAGTATATCGGGTCAGATGAAGCGTGGGAAAAAGCCCAAGGTGCTATTCGTCGTGCTGTCCAACAGTTGGGGATGGAGCATTTTGAGGGTATTGGGGAAGCAGCGTTTTATGGCCCTAAACTCGACTTTATCTTCAGTGATGCTCTAGGGCGGGAATGGCAATTGGGAACTGTGCAAGTAGATTACAACTTGCCAGAACGCTTTGATTTGGAGTACGTTGCTGAAGATGGCGATCGCAAACGTCCAGTAATGATTCACCGTGCGCCTTTTGGTTCGTTGGAAAGACTGATTGGTATCTTAATTGAAGAGTATGCTGGGGATTTCCCCTTGTGGTTAGCGCCAGTACAAATTAGATTACTGCCAGTGGGTGAAACACAGCTAGATTTTGCTAAAGATGTAGTAGCGAAAATGCTAGCCTTGAATATACGTGCAGAAGTTGATACTAGTGGCGATCGCCTGGGTAAACAGATTCGCAATGCTGAGAAACAAAAAATACCTGTAATGGCAGTCGTCGGAGCTAAGGAAGTTGAAACTAATGCCTTGAGTATCCGTACCCGCGCTTCTGGGGAGTTAGGAGCTATACCTGTAGATGAGGTAGTGGAAAAGATGAAAGGAGCGATGCCTGCGGCGGGCTGCGCCAACGCAAACTTCGAGAACTTCTAGCTAAAAAACATAATTTAGAAGTAATAAACATTAGCTTGTAGGGTGGGCATTTTAATGCCCACCCTACTGTGGTCTATTCATAAAAACCCGCTGTAAAAGCAATAAACATCGGCAACAGTGTACTGACTCTGAATAATGCTGTAGATCCGTCTATACATACCTGCGGAAAAGACTTATGAAGAAATTGTTACAAAGTTTAGTAGAATGACTTCATTCACAAATAAGTATTTTTTCTTATTGACATGATAGCGGATCGATTTCCCTGGCTTACCGCGATTGTCTTGCTGCCACTCGTTGCTTCCCTGCTCATTCCTGTGCTGCCTGATAAAGACGGCAAGCGCGTGCGGTGGTATGCACTGGGTGTAGGTATCGCAGACTTCGCCTTGATGTGCTATGCCTTTTGGAAGCATTACGATGCTAGCAGTGCTAGTTTTCAACTCGTGGAGAGTTATGCCTGGGTGCCTCAGTTAGGTCTGAACTGGGCAGTATCGGTCGATGGGCTTTCAGTTCCGCTTGTGCTTTTAGCAGGATTTGTCACCACGCTCTCGATTTTTTCAGCCTGGCAAGTTAATCATCGACCCCGCCTTTTCTATTTTCTAATGCTTGTGTTGTATTCCGCACAGGTCGGGGTGTTCGTTGCCAAAGACTTGTTGCTATTTTTCATTATGTGGGAAGTGGAGCTAATTCCCGTATACCTACTAGTCTGCATTTGGGGTGGGCAAAGGCGTCGCTATGCAGCTACAAAATTCTTGCTGTATACCGCAGCGGCTTCTATATTTATTTTGGTGGCAGCCCTGGCAATGGGGCTATATGGTGGCGGTAATATGACATTTGACATAACCGCACTTGGCATGAAGGAATATCCGCTTGGTCTACAGCTGCTGCTTTATGCAGGGTTGCTGATTGCATTTGGTGTCAAGCTTGCTGTTTTCCCCATGCATACTTGGTTGCCTGATGCCCATGGCGAAGCATCCTCTCCTGTATCAATGATTCTGGCTGGTGTGTTGTTGAAGATGGGCGGATATGGACTGATTCGCCTGAATCTTGAGTTGCTACCCGATGCACACATTTACTTTGCGCCGGTTCTAGCTATTCTGGGTGTAGTCAACATTATCTATGGCGCATTGAACTCCTTTGCTCAGACCAATATGAAGCGGCGTTTGGCTAATTCGTCGATTTCCCACATGGGGTTTGTACTGCTTGGGATTGCGTCCTTTAATGATTTGGGAATCAACGGCGCGATGTTGCAGATGATCTCACATGGTTTGATCGCATCGGTGCTGTTCTTCTTAGCAGGTGTCACTTACGATCGCACCCACACGATGGTAATGAAAGATATGGGCGGTATTGGTCAAGCCATGCCCAAAGTCTTTGCCCTGTTTACAATCGGAGCAATGGCATCCTTGGCACTTCCCGGTATGAGCGGCTTTGCTGGCGAACTCTCAGTATTCGTTGGTCTGACAAGTAGTGACATTTACAGTTCGACTTTCTGTACCGTTACAGTTTTTCTCGCCGCAGTTGGAGTCATCCTCACACCTATCTATCTACTTTCCATGCTGCGAGAGGTATTTTATGGCACAGGTGCAGCACTCATATGCGACATCAATAATGTAGGCTTGGAAAATCAAGAAGATGAGGGAACAGTTTGTTTTGGTACAGACTGCCTCTTACCAACCGAGGCAGTCTACGATGATGCTAGACCGCGTGAAGTGTTTATCGCTGCCTGTTTTCTAGTGGTAATTATCGGTATTGGTTTCTATCCCAAAATGGCGATGCAGATGTACGACGTGAAAACTGTTGCAGTGAATGCTCATGTTCGCCAGTCTTATGCTATAGCATCGCAAACAAATCCTCGGATCTATACCAATGGAGTCTTGGTTCCAAAAATCTTAGAGGCTGAGTTAACGCCAGTTTTGTCAACTTTGAAGTAACCTTCTCAACCTCAATTTCTGTGGAAAAGTACGTTGTCTTGGGCGGGCTGCGCCAACATTAACTTCAATAATTTCTAAGTATATTCCAAAGAATGCACAATGCATTGATTCAAAGCCTATCCCAATGGATACTAGTACTTTGCAGATAGGCTCTCAATGCCATGCTATTTTCAGGATGCCCAACATGTCTTTTCAGGAAAAAATCCTTTTTTCCAGTGTTGCCGAACTTTTACTGCCGCCGCTTGGAAAAATGCCTGCGAGTTGTGAGCAGGTATTTTTTGAAGTTCCTTTACTTCTCCACTAGATTTATCTAGCCACAAAGATCCGAGATTATCTTCATTCGTGCCGAAACGGTAAGTAACGCCGTTTTTATCTTCCTCGTCTTTTAAAATTAGTACGTAAAAAGCCATAACACACAAATAAATTGTCTACTTCATTTGTAACTCATTTGAGTTACCATTATGTTATTGGTGGACTCCATACACGACCAGAATATTCAGTTGCTTCATGAGCAGTACGGTAGTTGGTATGAAAAATACCCTCAAATCGAGACTCAAAATATTCATGTTCAAGTAAGCGTAAATCTTCTTGATTAAAATTACCTTGCTGTAACCTCATCCAACTGTCAGCTATGTCTGGGTGAGGATCAAAGTAATCAAATCTCTCATCCAATTGGTGCTTACAATAAAACAAATGGTCTTTTATGCGTTTAATGCGAAACTCAGACCAACCTGTATTCCTTGCTATTTCTGCTACATCATCAGCATTGCAGCGAATAGCATTTTATGCTTCAGGAGCGTATTGCTCCCAGCGTTGTAAATAATTCATTTTTAAAAATTTTAAATATAAAAAATTAATATATGTAACAATATTAACATTGTTTTCTGGGTAATTACTTTGAAAACATAAATAAACTATTAAGAATGACATAAATGATTCACTCAATATTAATTATTTCTGGCTTACAGGCAATAGGCAATCTTCATAAGTAAATCCTTCGTTAACATGGGATGCTTAATGATTGATTAGTGAGTATTTGCAAATGTCCGTTGTTTCTGGTGTCACTGTTACCGTTCCTGCCACAACTGCTAATTTGGGGCCTGGTTTTGACTGCATCGGTGCAGCTTTAACGCTGTACAACGAGTTTAAGTTCACTCGCTTGGAAGAAAGCGGGTTGATTATCCATGTCACAGGTGCAGAAGCTGAACGAGTACAAACTGATGAGAGCAATCTCCTTTACCAAGCTTTTGTAAAGTTATATCAATATACAGGGCAGACGCCGCCATCAGCGAAAATGGAGATTCGCCTGGGTGTACCACTGGCGCGGGGTTTAGGTAGTTCGGCGACGGCAATTGTTGGTGGATTGCTTGGTGCTAATCAACTCGCGGGTGCGCCTCTGAGTCAGTTGCAAGTGATGGAATTAGCGATCGCAATGGAGGGACATCCTGATAATGTAGTTCCAGCTTTGTTGGGAGGATGTCGTCTCGCTGCTACCAGTGACACAGGTTGGGAAATTTGCGAGGTTCCCTGGCATAAAGATGTTGTACCAGTGGTAGCTATTCCTGATTTTGAACTTTCCACTTCAAAAGCGCGGCGTGTTCTCCCAACCGAGGTGAGTCGTGCGGATGCGATTTTCAATACGGCACATCTGGGGTTATTGTTGCGCGGCTTGGAAACTGGTAAGCGAGAATGGTTAAGGACGGCTTTGCAAGATAAGTTACATCAGCCTTATCGCAAAGCTTTGATTCCTGGTTACGATGCTGTCAATACAGCAGCTGTGACTGCTGGTGCTTATGGCATGGTAATTAGTGGTGCGGGGCCGACACTGTTAGCTTTGGCAGATACAACACAGTCACAGGCTGTAGAAATGGCGATGTTAACCGCTTGGCAAGAAGCAGGAATTACAGCCATTGTGCGATCGCTTTCTCTAGATACCCAAGGCGCAAGCAGCTTTCAGGAAGGATAAACAGGAATTATGCAGCAAATTCAGGCAGAAATAGCAGCACTTAACTCTCAAATTCAAGTTCTCCAGCAAGAACGTGCTGCTCTCAATATTAATAATGCGATATCTGGCGAGAATCAATCACCTCAAGCAATAATTGAAGCATATCGTCGCCATGCTAGAGAAAATCCTCAATTGTCTGCTGAACTCAAAGGCATAGATGATGCGATCGCCGCGTTGGAAATGCAACTACATCATAAACAAGCTGAATTAGCATGTTGCCAAATTGAATCAAAACAACTTACTCAACAGCAGCAGCTAGATGAGGCGAAAAGAGTAGCTCAGGTTCATGCTCAACGCGTTAATCAGCTTGCAGGAGAACTATCCGCAGAAATCCGTCTTCTGAAAGCTTGCGCCGATTATCTGAGTCCAATGTATTGGCAGGTATATTACAAACCTTTCATTACCGGGTTCAAAACGATATCAGTTCCTCATGTCCGCTCAGATGGGGAAGTTTGGACAATTGTCAACCGTATAGTTTAAAAATTTAGTTTCAAGCTTTGCTTGGCAGTTAACTGCATCTTAAAAAGCAGTCTTATCTTGAGACGGTGGCATTAGTCACCGTTTTTTATTGACTTAGCAAAAATTTACATTTATATAAGTCAGGTTTGGTAAGAAATAAATTCAATAATTTAATCGTGTTTAACAGTTAAAGCAGCAGTAATTTTGCTCAAACTTCAGTTGGTGGATGCCAGCCAGCAGACACCCAAGCTTGCCTAACGGTTACAGCATAGGGATTGTTCAGTTGCAAAGCTAATACGGTTGCACGACCACAGGCAGTCAAACCTGTAATGTGAGCGCCGTTATTTGCCCAGGTGAAATGACCATTCTTGCTGACGAGGGTTGAAGAGTTTGACTTTACGATTCGTTATTGGATCTCTGGCATGGGTCTGAATACCTTTGTAGGCATTGCATAACCTACAAGCAAGCCACAGATTCTCCTCATCGTCAGTACCACCTGCTGCTCTGGGGATGATGTGTTCAATTTCTAAAACTCCCAGAACATATTTTTGGAGACTACGGCAATAACCACACTGATGATTCGCCTGTATCCGTATCTGCGCCTGGACTTTTTCAGGAATCTGGCTCACTAGCTTAAGGGTTCAATCAACCCACGTTTGACAGCTTCGCTCAAAGCAGTGGCTTTTCTTAAAAGTCCTTCTTGATAGACCTGCATTAAGATTTGCAACTCTGAGCGATCGTCTTCAATAAGAGTCCCTGATTGTTGGCGATCAAGCAGTTCGCTTAACCGGGCATCTTGTTCCGATTCCATTTGCAGTTCGGTCAGCAGCAGGACTTGTTCATCAGAAAGGACAGAGACAGGCTCAAGGTCGGTAATGTCCCCACTGACGGGCGGAATTGAAAGTTGAATAGTATCTACTAAAATGCTGGCAACATCACGATTTGCCAACCGTGCAAAGCGTTCTGCACGTTGGTAAATCTCGTCTGGCAGGGTAATGATGATTTGGGTACTCATAGCTCTAGCAAATACTCCTTTCTATTCTCACTTGCAATTAGTAATTATGTGTTTCAGGGTCACAAAAACTGAAGAATGTAATTTAAGACACTGTGCGGTGAAGCGTTATTACCTAGGGTTGTTTTAGATTTAAGTCAGGTTTGCTAGAGAATGAATTCAAAATTTTAAACTTTATATAAATTTTTAGTAAATACATAAAAATTCCTATAGCAATATTACTTAATTTGAATACGTACTCTATCTTATTTTGTTTTACAAAGAAACTTAAACAGTTAATGTTTTTCAAAAATTTCAGTTTTTTCAATTAAATTGATCAACATATATTATGCTTTAAATTGAAATAATTTTATGCTCCTACCATTTTTAAAAAAATGTTACAGAATGGAATTTAAGTGTTTATACAATTCTAATTTTAATCATATTTTGAATATATTGTATCCAATGGCTCATCTTAAACCGACCACTTATTTTTATTTTTTGAGGAATCAATGTTTAAAAGAACATACAGAAAAGAGGCTCAACAGAGGCTACGCAGTGCAGTAGATAAATACGAAAACGTCTGTAAGTGTTTACAAGATGCGGCTGCAAGTCTTTATCAAAAGCGAGTCAAGCGTGGGGTTGAGACTATTAAACTTTGCGAAAGTTACATAAACACACTGGCAAATTCACCAAAAGAATTTAGCAAAGTTATTGCTGAACTTAAATTTCAGCTTAAAGAAATTACAGGTAAAGACTGGGAGCTAATTGATGCAAACACCAACAAAAACTTCGTAGCAGGTTCTACTGCTGGTGCTGGATTAGTCGCTGGAGCAGGAGTTGCCTTTCTTGGCCCAACAGCTGCAATGGCGTTTGCAACCACTTTCGGCACAGCGTCAACAGGTGTGGCAATATCTTCTCTTTCCGGTGCTGCGGCTACTAACGCTGCTTTAGCCTTTTTAGGTGGTGGTGCGGTTGCTGGAGGTACTGGCATGGGCATGGCAGGTGGAAGTACATTACTGGCAATGGCTGGGCCTGCTGGCTGGGCTGTTGGCGGTGCAGCTTTAGCTGTTAGTGGAATATTTTTAAAGCATGAAAATAAGAAAATTGGCAAGGAAGCCAATAGTCGCGCCTTTGAAATTGAAGGTTTGATACCTAAAGTTAACGCATCAAGACAAGAAGTAGAACTTATTGAGAGGGAAACTGTAAGATTAGCTGACCTCGTTTACAGTGAAATCAAATACTTTCAACAGAATGCTCCTAAAGATTACCCAGAATTCAGTCAGCCTTTCAAAGAAAGACTGGCAGCTTTAATTAATTCTATCCATTCGCTGAGTCAGTCACTCAAAAAAACAGTAGACCTCAAGCTGTAGAAATAATTTGTAAGTTTATAGTGAGCTACTAACCTTGTTCCGTTGGTAGCTCAATTATTTTGCTGGATCAATACATGAAAGGTTTGATATTATATGGATAAATTGGAAAATAAACATCAGACAAATCAGTTTATTGCTGCAATTGTAGTAGAAGATAATTTGCACCATGCAGAACAACTAGCTGCGGAACTCAGTAAACAAGATCAAGCTTTTTTTGCGGCTATTCAAGAAGTTGATAAAGTCCGTGGCTTTTTAGCTACTCCTGAAAATATCTTGGGAAATACAAGTACAAAACACGGTGAAATAGCTGAACAAGTAGAAGTTGGTATTCGTAATGCTAAATCGCTCTTGAATTCTTCGACTCCTCGCGCCACATTTGAGGGAGTTGGAAGAACAGCACCAGAAGATTATGTAATTAACGGTGTTCAGGTACAGTCTAAATTTATCAATGGTACGGGAAATACTCTGGATCATGTTCTCGACCACATGAAGAAATATGATAATTTTGGGAGAGATGGGTCTTTTTATCATATACCTAAAGACCAGTATGAGACTATTCAAAAGATTTTGAAGGGTGAAAATGTAGAAGGAATAACAACTCGTACTGCTCAAAAAATACAAGAAAAAGCTCATGAGATAGAACAGCTTTCTGGTCGTTCTTTCAATCAAGCTGTCCAACCTGCATCATCTAACTATTCAGATGTACAAATAGGAAAAGTGGATGATACGCTAAATCACCATGAAAAAGAATTAAAGAGAGATAACGCAGAAATTAAAGACAGAATACGTACCGAAGCTCAACCTAACATAGCTGATTTTGGTCGAGTTGCCGTTAAAGGTGCAGTTATAGGAGGTAGCATTAGATTTGCTACTAAAATTTATGGAAAATATAAGGAAGGAAAAAATGTTTTTAAAGGTGAGTTAACACTTGAAGATTGGAAAGAAATTGGTATAGATACAGTTACAGGTGCATCACTTAGTAGTATATCAGCAACAGCAATTTATGGGTTAACTAATTTCGCCGAGATGTCTGCACCCTTAGCTGGTGCATTTGTCAGTGCTGGTATGGAAGTTGCCAGTTTGGTTAGAAGTTGGAATCGCGGAGAAATTTCTTCAGAAGAATTTGTAGAATTAAGTTTATTTGCTTGTGCAGATTCTGCAATAGTGGCAACTGGAGCAGCTATAGGACAAGCATTGATACCTATTCCTGTTGTTGGTGCGGTTATTGGTACAATTGCTGGTCGTATAGTTTCTGATTTCTGCAAAAATTTATTCGGAGAAAATACAAAACTGTGCAAGCAAGTAGAGCAGCATTATCAAAAGTTACTTGCTCAAATTGATCAGGATTACAAGATTACTGTTGCTAATATTATTGCTACCTACGACAAATTAGGCGACCTAGCTAGAGCAGCTTTTGATCCTAAATTAAATTTAGAATTGAGACTGGAAGTTAGTATTAAGTTAGCTGAGTCATATGGCGTTCCTGATTCAAATATTATTCACAATATAGATGAACTAGACTTATTTATGTTTAGCTGAGTAGGAGTAAAAAATAAAACATTATAAAAATTGGGACTGAGAAATAAATCTCAGTCCCGATAAAAAAGCGGGCTAACCGCTATTGGCTTGGTTAACCCGTTCAGCTTTGGGAACGCGCAGAGAAATTGTTATTGCAATACCAACTTCACATTTGCGTTTTGCAGACCGCGCTGTTTTACTTCAGCCAAGGTCTTGTTAACAGCATATTTTTGGTTGATTGAGTTGATCAACTCAGTTTGGTTGTGCTTCTTAGCAACGCCCCACAGGTCAGCGATTAGGTCAAAAGAACCATCGCTATTGCGAGACCAACCTAGGTCATATTCGCCTTCCAACACGGCAACGATGTCAGAACGTACGCGCTGACCGTTGTAGCCACGGACATCAGCTTCAGTCTTTACGCTGATACCGAGGTCGCGCAAGGAAGCTTTGAGGATTTCGGCATCGGTGATCTTGGTACGCAGAGTGCTAAAGTGAGACATTTGGGTTTCCTCCAGTGAGAAGATTGAGAAAAACGACAACGATTTGTTTTGGGCGAAGCCGCGCTTAGTTTGAGGCGGCTTTTTTTTCGTAACTGCTAGCATTTTCAGCTAGCCTTTCCCCCTGGGTTAGCAAGGGAAAGCTTTTAAAACTCCATTCGCTGATATTCAGCAACGGAGGATGCTGCGGGTCGAGCACGCTGTCTGGCCCAGTCTCTTAGGGCCGTTACTTGTTCTTGCATCGTTCGAGACAGCGGCAAAGTCGCCTTTAGTGCAGCAATAATATCTAACTGGGTGAACTCCCGATCTTGGGCAAAAGCTTCATACATTGCCGCAACGATCGCTTGTTCAATTTCTGCGCCAGAAAAGCCGTCAGACATCTTAGCTAGTTGCTCAAGATCAAATCGAGTGATGTCTTCACGACGCTTGGTCAGGTGGATGTTGTAAATATCCTGACGTTCTTCCGGAGTTGGCAAATCTACAAAGAAAATTTCATCAAAGCGACCTTTCCTCAAAAATTCCCCAGGTAAGCGTTCAACTCTGTTGGCTGTTGCCATTACAAACACTGGAGATTTCTTTTCTTGCATCCATGTCAGGAAAGAACCAAAAATCCGACTTGAAGTGCCACCATCAGAATCACCAGAACCAGCACTACCAGCAAAAGATTTATCTAACTCATCGATAAACAGAATTGTTGGAGAAATTGATTCTGCTGTTTTTAGCGCATTACGTAGATTCGCCTCACTTCGACCCACCATTGAGCCGTCGTAGACTCTCCCCATATCCAGGCGCAAAATTGGTAAACCCCACAGCCGGGAAGTGGTTTTAGCTATGAGCGACTTACCACAACCGGGAACACCCAGAATTAACATCCCCTTTGGTTGAGGTAAACCATACTCTCTCGCTCTTTCTGTAAAAGCATTGGAGCGCTGCTTAAGCCATTTTTTTAACTCTTCTAAGCCACCAACAGCATCAATGGTTTCATCTTCTTCGATGTACTCTAATATACCATTGCGCCGAATCAGTTGCTTTTTCTCAGATAAAACTATATCTACTTCATCTTCCGTCAAACGCCCTGTAGTTACCTGCGCCTTACGATATACTTTCTCAGATTCATCTTTAGTTAGACCCAGCGCTGCTCTCAGAAGCTTTTCTCGCGCCTCGGTTGTTAGCCGTCGCCCACGATTTTGTTCTAGATGGTGAGTCAATACTTTGTTTAACTCAGCCATATCTGGCAGTCTAAAGTCAAGAACGACTACTTCTTTTTCTAGTTCTATGGGAACTTGCTGCATTGGGGACATCAAAATGATGTTCTTCTGCATACCTTTGAAGCTGGCGATCGCATCTCGCAATGATCGAGTTGTCGCAGGGGCATCAATAAACGGATGTAAATCTTTAAGAATAAATATACCGGGTTCTCTCTGCCGGATTATCCACTCAATTGCCGCTTCTGGAGAAACAGTATTGTGTTGGGTGACGTTCCGGGGTTGACCATACTCAACAATGCCGTGCGTTACTGTCCAAACATATACTCGGCGTTGGGGCTTTAACACTTGAGCGATTGTGGAAATTGCCTGCTCAGCCCGCTCCTCCTCGGAGGTCACAAGGTAGATTAGAGGGTATTGAGCTTGAATTAGTATATTGAGCTCTTCTTTCATACAATCGACCTACTTGAGACCTTATAGAGACAGTACAGACATTGCTTTTGATAAAGATAACCAGATTATGAATTATTTATTCATAATTCCTATCTAGCAAGGAACTAACTCTTCCTCTCCCTTAGGATGGGTTTCATTCTGCTCCATCTCATCAATGGGAAGATGCTCTTGACCAATTACCCCTGGTTGATTGCCTAAACCAACCAATTCCCCATCACGTAATACTAATGAACTTTCACAAGTTGGACAGGAATATAATCTATGGGTTCGCCCGTAAGAAGAAGCTTCTACCTCTTCAACTAATTCTGAATTGCATAGGTAAAAACCGAGAGCACGTTCGGCAAGTTCTGACATTGATTCAGAGTCCACTGCTGAACGAATTTTCAGCCTTTTGTGCAGTTCTGGCGATAGATACAAAGTAACCTTTTGCTTAGCTTGCATATAACTCTTTAACGGTCTTACCCGGGTATGTATATCACGTTATCGACTCCTCTAGTAATTGTCAAGATGGCAAAACGTTTTAACGGTAATTTTGTTACATTTATTTACAAAACAACTGGTTGTACTGTTCTAGGTAGTGACATCGTTACCGACCTGAGTTATCTATAAAACGGTTAGCGAGTTTTTACTTTTATTTAATTCAAGTGGCAGTAGCGTCCCTCTAACCTACCTATAGAAATTTGTGTCTTTACTATAAAATCAGTGACTTTGGTAAAAAGGTAAAAAGTGTAATAATGACCACTGCTGCGGTTAAAATCTGTCTTTTAAGGCGAAAAAAATATGCGATCGCCTTCAGTGTTAGCGGAGTAATAAGCCTGTTAATCATGCTGTCCGGGTGTACTGCAACTGGTTTTAACGCTGGAGCTATTACATGGAAGACTTATAAAAATTACCGTTATGGCTTTGAGTTTCCATATCCCAGTAACTGGACTTCTTCACCAGCCCCAGAAAATGATGATGGGATTGCCTTTGTTTCACCGCATAACAAGTCTGTAGTGATTCGGGGTTGGGCGAGCCATCAAATATCAGAGTCTACTGTCACAGACCAGGAGACAACAAGAAAGATAAATTCTAACTTTCGGACTACCCAAGGAATATTTGGAGTGCTGGTCGTAGAAGTTGATCAACAAGTAAGTTCGATGACGCTGACACTCACTCAAAATCAAGTGAAATACTACTGGCAGGGGCGAAGCGAGAGCCAAGAATTTCAAGATTACTACCGTTTGTTTTATTACACAGCACAGCAGTATCGCATTCCAAAGTCCTGAGTGCTGAGTAGTGAAGTTATTATTCTCCCCCTGCTTCCCCTGCCCCCCTGCCCCTTAATCTCTCAATCTGGCTTTTTAGAGAGAAAATACAACAAAATTTCGTCATTCTAGCTACTCCTGCTCTCCTTGCTGTTCTTGCTTCCCGTCTCTTTATCTACATATCTCTTTCAGAATGATGATTGAGAGGGGACATAAACCTGATAGATTTAGCTATCAGCGAGTAAAAACTGGTTAAGATGAAAGTCCTGGTTATTGGTGGTGATGGGTATTGTGGTTGGGCAACGGCTCTTTACCTTTCCAATCGAGGTTATCAAGTTGGGATTTTAGATAGTTTGGTGCGGCGGCACTGGGATAACGAACTGGGTGTCGAAACTCTTACCCCGATCGCGCCAATTCAACAACGCCTCCAGCGCTGGCAAGATTTGACTGGTAAATCTATTGACTTTTTTGTCGGAGATATTACCAATTATGAGTTTCTCCAGAAAACCTTGCACAAATTTCAGCCAAGCGCCATAGTGCATTTTGGCGAACAGCGTTCGGCTCCATTTTCGATGATTGACCGCGAACACGCAGTGTTGACACAGGTTAACAACGTAGTCGGCACTCTAAATTTGCTGTACGCCATGCGGGAGGATTTCCCTGACTGCCATTTGGTGAAACTGGGGACAATGGGTGAATATGGTACACCCAACATTGATATAGAAGAGGGGTATATCACCATTGAACACAATGGGCGTAAAGATACCCTACCTTATCCTAAGCAGCCTGGTTCAATGTACCACTTAAGCAAAGTGCATGATAGTCATAACATCCACTTTGCTTGTCGGATATGGGGATTACGGGCAACCGATTTAAATCAAGGTGTAGTTTACGGCGTCTTAACCGAAGAAACGGGGATGGACGAACTGTTGATTAATCGGCTGGATTACGATGGAGTGTTTGGCACAGCATTGAACCGCTTCTGCATTCAAGCAGCTATTGGTCATCCCCTAACGGTCTACGGTAAAGGTGGACAAACACGGGGATTTTTAGATATTCGAGATACAGTGCGATGTGTTGAATTAGCGATCGCTAACCCAGCTCAACCTGGAGAATTCCGTGTATTTAACCAATTTACCGAGCAATTCAGCGTCGGTGACTTGGCATTGATGGTGAAAAAAGCTGGGAACGCATTGGGATTGAATGTAGACATCAATAACCTAGATAATCCTAGAGTAGAGAAAGAAGAACACTATTTCAACGCTAAAAACACCAAATTGCTTGATCTAGGTTTACAACCCCACTTGCTTTCTGATTCTCTACTTGATTCTCTGTTAAACTTTGCCATCAAGTATCAGAAACGAGTTGATAACAAACAAATTCTGCCCAAAGTCTCTTGGCATAGAAATTAGGGTAAATTCTGTGTGCGGCTGATAACAGAACCTTGTTTAACTCAAGTCAGTAATTGGCCGAAAACTGGTCGTCATGTTTTAGCACAATATGACGATCATTCAATTGTTGTTTATCAGGTATATCGTCCAGCTATTGGTAAATTCGCCGCTACCTACGGTTATTTTGGCGGTGATTTCAGTTTTGACCGTATGAGTTGGATCAAACCTAACTTCTTGTGGATGATGTATCGTTCCAGATGGGTTACAGAAACTGGGCAACAGGTGGTATTGGCTATTTGGATTAAACGTTCGGCTTTTGATGAAATTTTAGCGGCGGCTGTTCATTCGAGCTATGTTCCAGAACTTTATCCCAATAAAAGCGCATGGCAAAGAGCGCTGAAGCAATCAGAAGTACGCCTGCAATGGGATCCAGACCATCACCCATCTGGGGCAAAATTGGAACGACGGGCTATTCAGTTAGGGTTACGCGGTCAATTGCTAGCCGCTTACGCCAAGGATTGGATTGTGAACATTGAGGACATCTCGGATTTTGTCCGAAAGCAGCGGGAAAACATTAAGTCTGACTGTGCAGAATTGATTACAGCACGCGAGACAGTTTACTCTGTGTTTAATAGCGAAATGCAACAAAAGCTGGGATTATCTGCCTGGACTAAATAGTTTTTTATGAGAATTGCCTTATTCACCGAAACCTTTTTGCCCAAGGTTGACGGTATTGTGACGCGCTTGCGTCACACCGTTGACCATCTACAGCGCAATAGTGACCAAGTGCTAGTGATTGCCCCTGATGGAGGCATTACTGAACACAAGGGAGCTAAAGTTTACGGCGTTACTGGCTTTCCCCTCCCATTGTATCCAGAATTGAAAATGGCGCTTCCTCGTCCATCCATTGGTTACGCCTTGGAGGAGTTTAAGCCAGATATCATTCATGTGGTGAATCCAGCAGTTTTGGGTTTATCTGGGATATTTTATAGCAAGATGCTCAAGATTCCTTTAGTAGCGTCTTATCATACGCATTTACCCCAGTATCTCCAGCATTACGGCTTGGGGATGCTAGAAGGGTTTTTGTGGGAATTGCTCAAAGGCGCTCATAATCAAGCCGCATTAAATCTGTGTACCTCCACAGCGATGATGGAGGAACTAACGGCACACGGTATTGAACGGGTAGATTTGTGGCAACGGGGAGTAGATACAGAATTGTTTCACCCCGATTTGGCTAGTGTGGAAATGCGATCGCGTTTGTCACAGAATCACCCTGAAAGTCCCTTACTACTTTACGTTGGGCGTCTTTCTGCTGAAAAAGAAATTGAGCGCATCAAACCAATATTAGAGGCAATTCCCGAAGCCCGATTGGCATTGGTAGGAGATGGGCCTCACCGCCAAGCGCTGCAAAAGCACTTTGCTGGCACAAATACCCATTTTGTCGGATATCTCATCGGACAAGAGTTAGGCTCTGCCTTTGCTAGCGCTGATGCTTTTATTTTTCCTTCCCGTACAGAAACACTAGGATTAGTGCTACTAGAAGCAATGGCAGCTGGGTGTCCGGTGGTAGCAGCCCGTTCTGGAGGAATTCCTGATATTGTGACAGACGGGGTAAACGGATATCTTTTTGAACCAACAGCGGATATTCAAGAGGCGATCGCTGCTACCATTCGCCTGTTACAACAAAAACAACAGCGAGACATTATCCGTCAAAATGCTCGTCAAGAAGCAGAGAGTTGGGGTTGGGCATCTGCTACACGCCAGCTACAAAATTACTACCAAAAAGTAATATTTTCCCAACAGTTGAATAAAGCTGTCTAAGTAAGATTTTGACTTCTAAGTACACGTCACTCTAAAAAAGGGTCGAAATTTAATTTTTTGTAGGTTGGGGAGCCAGTGCGTTGCGGTGAATCAGCGCTCTTGGTAGGGTTTCCCTCCGCAGGCGACTGTGAACCTGAAGGGAGGTTCCCTCCGTTGTAGCACCTGGCGTTTGAGGAACGAAACCCAACAAGCGCCCAAACGTTGGGTTTCGCTCCGCTTAACCCAACCTACAGTTAGTATTTCCAACCCTTATTAATGGTGAGATGCACTAAGGCGGGAACCCCCGCCCCAAAATTCTGGTAACGTTGATTTAAAAATTAAATGATATGTAGAAGTAAAAATCTAAAATCTAAAATCTAAAATTCCCATGACACTTCCCAACCCTGGTAGCGTCCTGGCTACATTAACTGAACTTACTCAGGTTAATCGTACTCATGCTCTATTGCGTCGCGTCAAAGACCTATCTGTTAACGAATTTGTTTGCTTACTAGACTTCATCACTGCTGAGTTTCAGCAATTTCTTAGAGCAATTGATCTGATTAATAATGAAGCTCTAGAAACCATGTTGGAGAAGGTGCTAGAAGCCATCACACTCAAAATTGGTCAAATTCTCCAAGCAGAACACACAGCAATTTTTTTAGTTGATTATGACAAAAATCAGTTGTGGTCAAAAGTTCCCCAAGATAATACTCAAAAATTCTTAGAAATTCGTACTCCGATCACGGTTGGTATCCCAGGTCATGTTGCCAGTACAGGTCGATATCTGAATATATCAGAAACCTCTACTCACCCACTATTCAGCCCAGAATTAGAAAAACAAATGGGCTACAAGATCCACAATATTTTATGTATGCCAGTTGTAAGTAGCAAAAACCAGACTGTAGCAGTAGTACAACTTGCTAATAAAACTGGGGATATTCCGTTTAACCAAGATGATGAGGAGCGTTTTCGGGACTTTGCTGCTTCTATTGGTATTATTCTGGAAACTTGTCAATCTTTCTATGTAGCAGCTCGCAATCAGCGGGGAGCAACGGCTCTGTTGCGGGCAACTCAGACACTAGGGCAAAGTCTGGATTTAGAAACAACTTTGCAGATAGTCATGGAGCAAGCTCGGATTTTGATGCAAGCAGACCGCAGCACCTTGTTTTTGTATCGTAAAGAGATGAGTGAACTCTGGACGAAGGTAGCGGCGGCGGATGGCACAAACTTGATAGAAATCCGCATTTCTGCCAACCGTGGCATTGCTGGCTATGTAGCCTCCACTGGTGAAGCATTAAATATTCCCGATGCCTACAAAGACCCCCGTTTTGACCCGGCTACAGACAGAAAGACTGGATATGTAACTCGCAATATTTTGTGTTTGCCAGTATTTAATTCGGCAAATGAATTGATTGGCGTCACGCAATTAATTAATAAACAACAAGGCAGTTTTTCAGCTTCTGATGAAGAGTTTATGCGGGCTTTTAATATCCAGGCAGGAATTGCTTTGGAAAACGCCCGCCTGTTTGAAAATGTGCTGTTAGAAAAACAATATCAAAAAGATATTTTGCAAAGTCTGTCGGATGCCGTAATTTCTACAGATATGGCAGGTCGGATTGTCACAATTAATGATGCGGCATTAGAGTTGCTGGGTTGTCCTCTAGGGGATGCTAATACCAAAAACAACAAGCTTTTATGGGAACAAAATTTGATCAGTCGCCTAGTTTGGGAGGTTGTACCCATTGAAAATCTCCAAATGCGCTTGGAAGATAGTTTAAAAACTGGAGCTAAACATTATGTGCCAGAGCAAAGTTTGACGGTAGGACTTTACCAAGTAGTGAGGAGCCAGTGCGTTGCGAGCAGTGCTGCGGGAGGCCGATTGATTCCTCAAATGGGCGAGAGTAAAGATTGCCTACTTGCTGGCTCGGAAACTCATGCAACGCCTGGACTCCCCAGCGCATCTGCTGCTCAGGTGGGGGAACCCTTTCGACAGTCACCTGAGTTGGGAAGCCCTCCTAAAACACTGGCTCATCAAAGCACTAGCTCCTCAATACCTAGTACTCAGCATTTAGGTTGTTACATTTTGGCAGTGCGCGATCGCACTAATCCAGATATTTTCATTCCCTGGAATCAACCCCTGACTCCCCAATCTGAGTTTCTCACCTCTAATCAGGTGCAAAAATTAGAACGTAGTATTAATCTCACTGTTAATCCCCTGACTAACCCAGAAGGCGGAGTACGAGGTGGTTTGGTGGTATTGGAAGACATCAGTCAGGAAAAACGGATGAAAACTACTATGTCCCGCTACCTGACGCCCCATGTGACCGAGCAAGTTATGGCACTGGGAGAAGATGCTTTAATGGTGGGCGATCGCAAAGAAGTAACTATCTTATTTTCTGATATCCGGGGCTACACAACGCTGACGGAAAATCTGGGTGCGGCTGAAGTGGTATCGCTGCTCAATCAGTATTTTGAAACGATGGTGGAGGCAGTTTTTAACTACGAAGGCACTTTAGATAAATTTATTGGTGATGCTTTAATGGCAGTATTTGGTGCGCCACTACCACTTACGGAAAATCATGCTTGGAGAGCGGTGCAGTCGGCGTTAGATATGCGACACCGCCTCAAGGAATTTAACCAGCAGCGAATTATCCAGGTGCAGCCACAAATTCATATTGGCATTGGCATTAGTTCTGGAGAAGTGGTTTCCGGGAATATCGGTTCTCGTAAACGGATGGACTATACCGTAATTGGCGATAGTGTGAATTTGAGTTCGCGTTTGGAAGCAGTCACTAAGGAATATGGCTGTGACATACTTTTGAGTGAATTTACTTACCAACTGTGCAGCGATCGCATTTGGGCGCGCCAGTTGGATAAAATTCGAGTCAAAGGTAAACACCAGGCGGTGAATGTCTACGAGTTAATTGGCGATCGCAGTACTCCTTTAGATGCCAACACCCAAGAATTTTTATTCCATTACAAAACTGGACGTGCTGCATATTTATCGCGCAACTTTCAAGAGGCGATCGCCTGCTTTGAAGCCGCTAAATGCATCAAACCTACAGACCTAGCTGTTGATATCCACCTAGAACGCGCTTGTAATTATCAACAAACGCCACCTCCAAACTCCTGGGATGGTGTCTGGACGATGATTGCTAAATAATCAAGAGTTAAGCGTCAATCTTTTGACGTTAGACCTTGGACTATTGACTAATTTCTCAATCTTCAATATCCCCTTGGTCACCCTGAAACGGTTCTTCACCAATTTTTAGTTGTTTTTTTGTGCGTTTCAACTGTTTCCACAAATCCTTGATTTGTTCGTAAGCATCATCTGGGGATACTTTTCCACCTGTTTCTAAGTTGCAGATATAGCTGACTCGTTGGGCAAATTCCTGTAAATTTGCATTAAAAACCAAGTTTTCTGGCTTTACTTGTCCGTAGTAGCGGCCACGAGGATAGAGAAAATCATCTTTGTTCACTATTTTCCTTTCCATTTCTTTAACTCCCTCCTGTTTTGATATCCGAAGCTGAATTACTAGCTATCTCATCTCCTGTTTGTAAGATTAGGAGAAATTAAATCATTGAACCCCTCTCTTAGAAAGGTTGCGTAAGAGTTAGTTGATTCTGACTTTGAGGCTAGAGAATAAAACTTGAAGTACTTTCATCAAACTCACAAAAAAAGTATCTATAACACTGACAACATAGGATAGTTTACTCTCCTACTAATTGCCAATCTATTTCATTATTAAGTATGAGAATCGCATTGTAATCAACTTCACCTAAAACCGCTAGTTACCAAGTAGTATATATTCGTATATGTTAATACAACTTGAATTCCGGGAAAACATTTACTACCGAATGTAAAAAAAAACACTTAGATAACATACTATAAACTCAAGACATCTGTCGTCTGCTAAAGGTTAGATTCGTTATGTAGAAAGTTGGTGTCCCTGGCTACCAACTAGCAATAACTGACTAAATGGTTAATGGCTAATAACTAAAGATAAAATGGTGAAGCCTGAAAGGACAAAAGCTGCTCATCGCCTAGAACTGTAACTGCCACCATGTCTGTTAATTCCAAGCTATACGAAGGCAAAGCAAAAATTCTCTATACAACGGACGATCCAGAAGTCTTGTTGGCTGATTTTAAAGACGATGCCACTGCGTTTAACGCCCAAAAGCGTGGCAGCATTCAAGGAAAAGGAAAAATTAATTGTAGTATTTCCAGCCAGCTATTTCAGCAGTTGGAGGCGCATGGCATTAAAACTCACTTTATTGACAGCCCTGCGCCGAATCAGATGCGAGTCAGAGCAGTCAAGATTTTGCCATTAGAAGTAGTTGTTAGAAATATTGCTGCTGGAAGCCTGTGCCAGCAAACAGGGTTGGCGCTGGGCACCATTCTCAAACAGCCTTTGGTAGAGTTTTATTATAAAAATGACGAATTGGGAGATCCTTTGCTGACACGCGATCGCCTGTACCTAATGGAACTAGCCACTGCGGAACAAGTAGATGCAATTACACATCTAGCATTAAAAATCAACAAGTTCTTGAGCGGCTTTTGGCAGCGGTGCGGCATTACCCTAGTGGATTTCAAACTAGAATTTGGTTTGGACTCACAACAGCAGTTGCTCTTGGCAGATGAAATTAGCCCCGACACCTGCCGTTTGTGGGATACAGCAGAAGGGGACTTTAACCGTCGAGTAATGGACAAAGACCGCTTCCGCCGAGACTTAGGGAATGTAGAAAATGCCTACCAAGAGGTCTTACAACGAGTGCTAAAAGCAGTAGAAAGTAATAATTAGTGAGCAAAAATAAATTAAACTCGTGTGGATTGTCCATTGTCATTTGTCCTTTGTAACCAATGACCAATGACTAATGACTAATGACTGACTAGTTTGTGATGGTGTGTGGTCGTGAAGAGGAATGTAAATAAAATGCGTTTATCCCCCGTATTGGTGGCAGCGATGGCAATTGCAGCCCCTTTGGGCGGCTCATTGAGTGCAAATGCACAAACCGCCGATAGTTTAAAACAGACAACAGAGGTTTTTACCCTAGAAACAAATCAGCAACCAGAAAAAGGCACTGATCGGGGTCATGCTATTGAACGACTGAAATCTCGTCTCAAATCAAAAAAGGTTTTAGCGGCAGAGTCTCTCCAGTCTGCATCTGTCAAAGCATTAACAGTTAACTCAGCATCAATGGCGACACCAGAGGTAACACTACCAACCTCCACGACGCCAACAATTGCACAAACTCCTCAAATAAACCCAAATCCTACTCAACAGCCATCTCCCACTCCAGAAATTTCACCCCCAGCCACTCAACAACAAACGCCTTTTTTAACGCCTGGTACTACCCCAAATCTGGAGAATGTCAACCCGCCCGCGACGACACCTGTGTCCCCTACAACACCAGGAAATTTTCAACAACCATCTCCCACTCCAGAAATTTCACCCCCAGCCACTCAACAACAAACGCCTTCCTCAACTCCTAGCAGCACTCCAAACCTGGAGAATGTCAACCCGCCTGCGACGACACCTGTGTCCCCCACAACACCAGGAAATTTTCAACAACCATCCCCCACTCCAGAAATTTCACCCCCAGCCACTCAGCAACAAACGCCTTTTTTAACGCCTGGCACTAATCCTAGTCAAGACAATTTCAGCGCGCCGCCAGCGACACCTGTACTCCCCACAACACCAGATAATACTCAACAGCCATCCCCCACTCCAGAAATTTCGCCCCCAGGAACTCAACAACAAACGCCTTTTTTAACGCCTGGCACCACTCCTAGCCAGGAGAACGTCAACCCGCCTGCATTGCCCACAACACCAGATAATACTCAACAGCCATCCCCTGCGCCGGAAGCAAATGAACCCCGTGTGCTGGTGTCGGAGGTAGCAATCAGATCTCAGACAGGGCAATTATCACCGGAACTGGAAAACCAAGTTTACAGAGTAATTCGTACGCAGCCAGGACGAACGACAACCCGCTCTCAGCTGCAAGAAGATATTAACGCCATCTTTGGTACTGGTTTCTTCTCCAACGTCCAGGCAACTCCCGAAGATACCCCCTTGGGAGTGCGCGTGAGCTTTGTCGTGCAGCCCAACCCAGTTTTGACTAAGGTACAAGTGCAAGCAAATCCTGGCACTGGGGTTGCCTCTGTGATCCCAGCTAATACTGTGGATGAAATCTTTCGCCAACAGTACGGCAGAATCCTCAACTTGCGTGACTTGCAAGAAGGTATCAAGCAGTTAACTAAGCGGTATCAAGACCAAGGTTACGTGTTAGCCAATGTAATTGGAGCGCCGCAAGTTGCCCAAAACGGAATTGTTACCCTGCAAGTAGCGGAAGGGGTAGTAGAGAATATTAGAGTCAGATTCCGTAATAAAGAAGGTCAGGAAACAGACGAGAAGGGACAACCGATTCGGGGTCGGACACAGGAATATATCATTACGCGAGAAGTTGAGTTGAAGCCAGGACAAGTATTCAACCGCAATACGGTACAGAAAGATTTACAGCGGATATATGGACTGGGACTATTTGAAGATGTGAATGTCTCCCTTGACCCTGGTACTGACCCCAGCAAGGTGAATGTAATTGTAAATGTGGCCGAGCGTAGCAGTGGTTCCATTGCCGCTGGGGCTGGGATTAGTTCTGCCAGTGGACTGTTTGGTACTGTAAGCTATCAACAGCAAAACCTGAACGGCAGGAACCAAAAACTGGGGGCAGAGGTGCAAGTGGGAGTGCGAGAACTGCTGTTTGACCTGCGATTTACAGACCCCTGGATTGCCGGAGATCCCTACCGGACTTCCTACACGACCAATATTTTTCGCCGTAGTTCCATTTCGTTGATTTTTGATGGCAAAGATGAAGATATTAGAACTTTTGGCAATCAACAATCTGATGGCACATTCGACGATCGCGATCGCCCCCGTGTTCTCCGTCTAGGCGGCGGTGTCACCTTTACCCGTCCTTTGAGTGCCAATCCCTACCAAGCTTCAGAATGGACAGCTTCAGCAGGTTTGCAGTATCAACGAGTTTCCACCCGTGATGCTGATGGCGACCTGAGAAAAGAAGGAGCAGTATTCGATGATAACGGTAATCTCATCCCAGGAACAACAGTTCCACTAAGCTTCTCTGGAGAAGGTGAAGACGATTTACTGCTAGTTCAACTAGGAGCACAGCGCGATCGCCGTAACAACCCTTTGCAACCCACCAGCGGTTCTTACCTCCGCTTTGGGGTCGATCAATCAGTACCAGTAGGTCTAGGCAGCATTTTCCTCACCAGATTCAGAGGTAGTTACAGCCAATATTTACCCGTCAGCTTTATTAACTTGACTAAAGGACCACAAACCCTAGCATTTAACCTGCAAGCCGGAACTATATTTGGTGACTTGCCTCCCTACGAAGCCTTTACCCTTGGTGGTAGCAACTCCGTCCGGGGTTATGAAGAAGGAGCATTAGGCAGTGGACGCAGTTATGTGCAAGCATCAGTTGAGTATCGTTTCCCAGTTTTCTCAGTAGTCAGCGGCGCACTATTTTTTGATCTTGGCACTGACCTGGGAACTAGCATCAGGACAGCTGAGGTACTGAACAAAAATGGCAGCGGCTATGGCTATGGTCTCGGTGTGCGTGTGCAGTCCCCATTAGGCCCAATTCGCATCGACTACGGCATCAACGATGACGGTGATAGCCGCATCAATTTCGGTATTGGCGAAAGGTTTTAAATTAGTCAAGAGTCCAAAGTCCAAATATTGACCCTTGACCCTTGTACAGACGCGATTAATCGCGTCTCTACCCTTGACCCTTGACCAATTTATTTTCTCATTAGCTTGCTAATTTTTACATTTGCCCCAATACTATTTCGATACAGGTATTAGTGATATTTTTAGGTGCATATCAGGGGTTTAGCTAAAACTGACCATGAACACTACCAATCGAAATATATTGAGTTTTCGCCTATGCAACAGCACACTTTAGCTGCGGCAATCACCCAAACAGGAGTAGGACTGCATAGCGGTGTAAATACCCATGTGCAGATACTACCAGCTGAGGCGGGAAGTGGGCGCTACTTTGTGCGGGTAGATTTGCCGGATTTACCGATTATTCCAGCCCAAGTTGCGGCGGTTAGTCAGACTGTTCTCTCGACTCAGTTGGGTAAAGGTGAGGTGTGCGTTTGCACGGTAGAGCATTTGTTGGCAGCGCTTGCGAGTATGGGCGTGGATAACGCCCGCATTGAAATTGATGGCCCAGAGCTACCACTTTTAGATGGTTCAGCTAAGGTGTGGACAGCAAGCATTGCCGAAGTTGGCTTGATATCACAACCAGCTACTAATAATCAAATGTCTTTGGCTGTCAAAGAACCAATATGGGTATATCAAGGCGATGCCTTTGCTTGTGCCCTTCCAGCACCAGAAACCCGCTTTAGTTACGGGATTGACTTCGACCTGCCAGCTATTGGTAACCAATGGCACAGTTGGTTGCCGACTGCCGATTTAGGAAACGCTTCTGCCAGCTTTGCTGCGGAAATTGCTCCTGCCCGTACCTTCGGCTTGCTGCATCAAATTGAACATCTCCAGCAGTCAGGGTTAATCAAAGGTGGCAGCTTGGATAATGCACTCGTTTGTGGGCCTGAAGGTTGGCTAAATCCACCATTAAGATTTGCAAATGAACCAGTACGTCATAAAATCTTGGATTTAGTAGGAGATTTGAGTTTACTAGGAACTTTTCCCCGCGCTCATTTCTTAGCGTATAAAGCCAGCCATAATTTACACGTTCAATTGGCTCAAAGAATTTTAGATTTGGGATTGGATATAAAGCCTAAAATCTAAGATTGTTAAGGGTTTCAATATATGCCTACTTAATTCCCAGATAAAAAATCAACCATACTGCTAATGTCAATCCTCACTGAAGCGAACAGCACCGATACGACCACACTGACATCTACCGAACCAGAAGCTAACAATGAGATTAAAACAACTCTCACATCTGAAGAAATTCAGCAACTGCTACCTCACCGCTACCCGTTTTTACTTGTAGACCGAATTATTGACTATGTACCAGAGAAACGAGCTGTGGGCGTTAAAAATGTCACCGTCAACGAACCCCATTTTCAAGGGCATTTCCCAGGAAGACCGCTGATGCCAGGAGTGCTAATTGTAGAAGCAATGGCACAGGTCGGCGGCATTGTCCTCAAGCAACTGCCAGGGTTTGAAGACGGACTGTTCGTTTTTGCTGGTATCGATAAAGTCCGTTTCCGTCGCCAAGTAGTACCAGGGGATCAACTAGTGATGACAGTGGAACTGTTATGGGTAAAACAACGTCGTTTCGGTAAGATGCGAGCGACTGCCGAAGTTGACGGTCAGCTCGCTACTGAAGGCGAATTAATGTTTTCTCTAATTAATTAAAGTTTGCTGTTGTGGTGTGAGTACAGCCGTGAAATGCCCTTACTGAAACCTAAACGAGGATAGCAGTAAAAAATAAGCCACAAAAGCATCTTAATAATTTCTTGATTTTCGACGCCCTCTTTACGAGACCAAGGCGAACACACTTAACTTGCTTTGCCCAACACTTTCTTTCGTTTAATACTTTAATGCTTAGCAACGCCAGTTGCCTCAACTTTGGCAATCGAAGCAGGGTAAGCCAGTTCTGCAAGAGGATTTCCCTCCACAAGCAACTAGCGAACCCGAAAGGCACTGGCTCCTCAAGACAGTTCTGGAGATTCACCCTTGAAGACGCTTATTCATCCAACTGCTGTAGTTCATCCTAACTCGGAACTACATTCAACAGTGCAAGTCGGTGCCTATGCTGTGATTGGTGCACATGTAAAAGTGGGTCCTGAAACTATCATTGGCGCTCATGTAGTGCTCGAAGGTCCTTGTGAAATTGGGGCGCGAAATCAGATTTTTACAGGTGCAGCTATCGGCATGGAACCCCAGGATCTCAAATTTGTGGGAGAACCAACCTGGGTAAAAATTGGCGATAACAACTTAATTCGTGAGTACGTTACCATTAACCGCGCTACTGGTGCTGGTGAAGCGACGGTTATTGGCGATGGAAACCTGTTGATGGCTTACGTTCATGTAGCTCATAACTGCGTGATTGAAGACCAGGTAGTGATTCCCAATGCAGTAGCATTGGCAGGTCATGTACACATAGAGTCACGCGCAAGGCTTGGTGGAGTTTTAGGTGTTCATCAATTTGTCCATATTGGTAGACACTCAATGATCGGGGGTATGGCACGTATTGACCGAGATGTACCCCCATATATGTTAGTAGAGGGAAATCCGGCACGAGTCCGAACCCTCAACCTTGTCGGTCTTAAACGTTCTGGTATGGACTCAGGCGACTTACAAATCCTGAAAAAAGCCTTCCGGATTCTCTACCGTTCTAATTTAACCTTTAAGGAGGCTTTGGAACAGTTGGAACTCTTGGGAGAAACTGAACAACTGCAACACTTGCGCCGCTTCTTGCTGCTTTCTCAGATGTCAGGAAGACGTGGCTTGATTCCCGGAAAGAGTAAACCAGGCGTGAGTGATGAGTCCTAAGTTATGAGTTAGGAGTTAGAAGTGAAATTTCACCCCTAATTCCTAACTTCTCAATTTTTAAATCTGAACTTCTAATTTTTACTAATTATCAAATGCGGATATTTATCAGCACTGGCGAAGTGTCTGGCGATTTGCAAGGGTCACTGCTAATTGCAGCATTGAAGCATCAAGCTGTTAATGCTGGGTTGGAATTAGAAATTGTGGCACTAGGTGGCAAAAAAATGCTAGAGGCAGGGGCAACGTTGCTGGGTAATACCAGTAGTATTGGCTCAATGGGTATTCTAGAAAGCCTGCCTTTTATTTTGCCCACTCTCAAAGTACAACGACAAGCGATCGCCTACCTCAAGCAAAATCCACCTGACTTAGTGGTGCTGATTGACTACATGGGGCCCAATATCGGTATTGGCACTTATCTACAACAGCATTTGCCACAAGTACCCATAGCGTATTACATAGCTCCTCAAGAGTGGGTTTGGTCAGTTAATGTGCGAAACACTGCCCGGATTGTCAGCTTTACAGACAAACTGTTAGCAATCTTCCCAGAAGAAGCCCGTTACTTTCGTGAGAAAGGCGCAAAAGTTAGTTGGGTAGGGCATCCTTTGGTTGATCGAATGCAAAACGCTCCTAGTCGCCAAGAGGCGCGGGCAAAATTGGGAATTACACCAGAACAAACTGCGATCGCTCTTCTCCCTGCTTCTCGTCACCAAGAACTAAAATATCTTTTACCAGTTATTTTCCAAGCTGCTCAAACTGTTCAAGCTAAATTACCAGAAGTTCATTTCTGGATTCCTCTGTCTCTGGAGATTTATAGACAGTCGATTGAGCAGGCAATTGAGCATTACAATCTCCGGGCTACAGTCGTATTAGATCAACAAAAGGAAGTATTTGCCGCTGCTGATTTCGCCATCACCAAATCTGGTACTGTCAACTTGGAACTTGCCCTATTAAACGTGCCGCAAGTTGTAGTTTACCGCATGAATCCGATTACTGTTTGGATTGCCCGGAAAATCCTCAAAGGTTCTATACCTTTTGCCTCGCCACCCAATTTAGTATTGATGAAGCCGGTTGTGCCAGAGTTTTTACAAGAGCAAGCCACACCAGAGAATATTACTCAAGCGGTGATGGAACTACTGCTAAATCCTGACCGCAGACAGCAAACTTTGGCAGATTATGACCAAATGCGGCAGTGTTTGGGAGAAGTGGGAGTATGTGATCGCGCTGCTCAAGAAATTTTGCAAATGCTACCAAATAATTCGTAATTCGTAATTCAAGATAGAGAATCAGTTTACTTATAAATAAAATAAGTGCAAAGCACCTGTTTTTGCCGGAACCCGCATTTATGCATGAAGTAATTACGAATTACGAATTATATTGAGGTGTCATGGCTCATGAAATGAGAAAACAACGACCGATCGCAGTTGACTTGTTCGCGGGTGCGGGCGGCATGACCCTTGGTTTTGAACAAGCTGGCTTTGATGTGTTGGCATCTGTGGAAATAGACCCTATCCATTGTGCAACACATGAGTTTAACTTCCCTTTCTGCTCAGTGTTATGCAAAAGTGTTGTGGAAACAACAGGGGAAGAAATTAGGAAGCGGTCTGAAATTGGCGATCGCGAGATTGCTGCTGTAATTTGTGGCTCACCATGTCAAGGATTTTCACTAATTGGTAAACGGGCTTTTGATGACCCGCGAAACTCTTTGGTGTTCCATTTCCATCGGCTAGTTTTGGAGCTACAACCGAAATTTTTTGTAATGGAAAATGTTCGGGGGATCACAGTCGGTGAACACAAACAAATCCTCAAAACCTTGATTGATGAATTTAAAATTCACGGCTATCAAGTTGAAGAGAATTATCAAGTTCTAAACGCTGCTCATTACGGAGTACCACAATCCCGTGAGAGATTATTTCTTTTGGGCGCAAGGGAAGATATAAAGTTACCGAAATACCCTAAACCGATTACCAAACAAGCGTTATCAAATAATTCTATATCTAAAAATTTATCTCTTATTCCACTTAGCCCAACAGTATGGGATGCAATTGGAGATTTACCAGAAGTAGAAAAATACTCAGAATTACTAGAAAGAGATTGGGTAATAGCGGAGTATAGCAAGCCTAGTAATTACGCTCTCATACTTCGCGGTATTAGCACTTTAGCAGATGATTATTCCTACCAACGTGAATTTGATTCCCGAATTCTCTCTTCAAGTTTTCGCACAAAACACTTGATGGAAACTGTTAAACGCTTTGCTGATACAACTCAAGGGGAAAGAGAGCCGATTAGTCGTTTTCATAAGCTGCATCCTGCTGGCGTCTGCAACACCTTAAGAGCAGGCACAGATATGCATAAAGGTTCTTTTACCTCTCCTAGACCGATTCACCCGTTTACACCCCGCTGCATTACAGTTAGGGAAGCCGCGCGATTGCATTCTTACCCCGACTGGTTTAGATTTCATGTGACAAAATGGCATGGATTCCGGCAAGTCGGTAACTCTGTACCACCCTTATTAGCAAAGGCTGTAGCAGCAGAGATTATTTGCAGTTTGAATATCTCGCCTTTTAAGCCTGGTTTGCGATACGAGTTGGGACTACAAAATCTATTGCAACTTAATATGTCGCAAGCAGCGCAACATTATCATACTAATTCGTAATTCGTAATTCTTAATTCGTAATTAATACAGGCTATTGCTAGTACTTTACCCTTGTCTGCAAGATTACACTAAGTCCAGGCACGGAAGAATGTACCATCTTCCCAAATATCAGCAGTTTGTTGAGCGATCGCAGCCAGTTCTTTCTCGTTGAGAGGTTTAAAAGCGCGCGCTATCTTGACATTATTCTCTAATTGTGAAACTGTTTCAGCCGCAATCACGCAACAATGAACTCCAGGTTGAGACATTGTGTATCCTAAAGCTTGCTGCATACCTGCTAACCCCCCTGGTTTAAACAGCCGTCCATAAGCCGGGACTTTCATCGCAATCACACCGACATTTTTTTGTTGAGCAACTGGTAAAACTACGGGAATGAAAGGATGTGAGTGGTGTTTGTCAGCGGCATTAATGGGAATCAGTGTAGTGTGGAAAGGATAGCGACGTAAGCCTTCAGCAATCACCTCTGGATCATGATGTCCAGTAATACCTGCGAAGCGTACGAGTTTTTGCTGTATGGCCTCTTCTATAGCTTTAATTGCACCAGATTTACTAAAGATGGTGTCTAGTTCTTGAGTAAAAGAGACGTGATGCAACTGCCACAAATCGAGATAATCTGTGTTGAGACGTTTAAGCGATCGCTCCAATTCTCGCCATGCACCATCTCGGTCTCTTTTATCAGTCTTACTCGTTAAAAACAGTTTGGAGCGATGGGGTGGTAGCACTTTGCCTAAATAATCTTCACTCGGCCCATAGCTAGCCGCAGTATCAAAGTAGCGGATGCCAAGTTCCAGAGCTCTTTGAATAATTGCCACTGCGTCACGTTCTCTTCCTTCCCAGGATAGCGGCGTTTGTCCTGCTCCACCCAATCCGAAAATAGGCACTTTTACTTCCGTGCGTCCCAGCACTATTTCTGGCATTGTTGCTGGCGGTGTAGCGGTGTTTGTAGCATTTTGTTGTAAAGCACTAGTTGCCACAATACTGCCAGTCACAGCAACGGTGGTCATTAAGAAATTGCGCCGCGTCTGTCTTTCTGTCATGGTATGCTTCGGGGGCGAAATTGCTTTTCTTCTAGTATGTTAACTAAGGAGAATTAATCTGAGAAAATAAAATTACTGATAGATCAGGGACACTTTGAAAGCGCTGATCATTGGTGAGAAAGGTAGAGCATTGAGTCAGCAGTGCTGTCGCTGCGTGGATAGCATCTAGGATTCCCATGCATCCCGTTCTTGGTGAATAAACTTATCGACTTCTTCTGGAGTTGCAAAACTTCCTGTAGCAGATCCGATAAAGCTAGTTAGAGGCTTTTCAGATTGCTTTAGGGGTGATTCCAGAAGTACTATCACCTCTACAGTTGCGCCTGCTGGAAGTTCTGGAGAACAGATTTCTACTACACTACCAAGCTTGATGATCGCCTTTTGCCTGAGTCCATTAAGCATGATAATTTATCTTTATTAGTGTAGAAATATTATCGCCTATCCTTATGAAAGGCGATGCCTTCGGCGGGCTACGCCTACGCACTCACAAGTTTTGTATAAACTCGTCAGGTGTAACTTTTGCTTGTTTAAGAACACCGCTGAGTGTGCCAACTTTTAACTCGCGGTGGAGTGGTACAACGCAAACAATTTCTCCTTCTAGATTTGGTTTTTTAAGTACAATATGACTACCAGTTTGTCTAGTTTGAATAAATCCTAAGCGCTCTAATGTACGAACTGCCTCATTGCCTGATATTCTTGGCAATCTAGGCATAGCTCACCTCTATGCTGGTTACAAACCTGGGGGTAGTATCAGTATCGGGTAAAGGACATTCTTCTAGGTATAGTCTTGTAGCTTCTTTCAGATTAGCAATAGCCTCTTCAATTGTTTCCCCTTGATCAACTGTGCCGACTTCAGGACACTCGGCTACATACATATCTTCCTCTTTGTGAATAATGGCAGTGAAGGTTTTGGTTTTCATCGTTTTTTCTTAGACAGAAAATTGAGCGATGCCTGCGGCGGGCTACGCCTACGCACTGTTTTTTCTAGTTTAGCTTTGAGGGGCGATCGCCTTACTTTCCGCCTTTGGTATTTTTCTCAGCGTAACTGAGATTTCGCTGATACTCTATAATTTTTTGTTGAGCTGTTGCATAATTGGGGCTAGATGATGGCACTATTTTCATAAGTGCGATCGCTGCTTGCCACTCACTCACAACTGTCTTCCACTCATCTTGAGATATTGCTAATTGAGTTAGGTTAGCTGCACTAATCGCTTGATTAACAGCCTCTCGAAAGTTATCAGGTTGAGATGTAATATTAGGGAATTCTGAAGTTACTGGTGAAGATAGAATTGCTATGTTTCCTAATGGCAATTGCGTTTGATTTTTCAAGGTTATGGTAAGAGGAATAGTTCCTTTGATTTCTAGTGATTTAGAAAATAAATATATTCCTGCGGCAACTAAAGGAATCAAAAACAATATCAGCAGTTGTTTAGTTAATTTTTTAGGCTTTTGATTATTGTGCTGAGACAACGAAGTTATCTGAGACTGCTGTTTTCTTCCCTTTCTCATCTGGGTTACACCCATATCACCTCGTAATCTATCTACATCTACGTCTGTGTTATCAACACTATAAGACTGGCGCTTAGACTGATAGTTTTTGAGTATGGATTTAACTTTTGGTATAAAGCGCTGCCTAAATAAATACTCAGCTTGATAAAGATATGCAGCAGTGATAATCCAAATTACTGCTGCAATTTCATCAAAATAGTACTTTTCAATATACTCATCTAGAACTACCTCTTTTATTGCAGGGCAATCAGTTAATATTTCCTGATAATGACAGTTACCCAGCGGTAAAAATGGTAAAGTAATGATAATAGTTATTAAAAAGCATAAGAACATTACCACTTCGGAATAAAAACCTTCCCATAAACTATTTGGATTGGGTAACCAGCGAGGCCAACGAGATAAGGTTGGTTGCTTTTTCCCTAAAGACAGGAAAAAACTGTGAAAATAGGCAACTAAGAACATTGGTAATAATATTCCTAATCCTACAAATAAAGTTAATATTTCAAAATGGTTGGTAATAGCTGATAGAATAAAACCCCAAAATCCTGTAAATCTAAAACTTACTATGACAATAAAAGTTATAAATGGGATTAAAATAAATGCCCTAAACCATGCGCGAGGGTAAGGTATCCATGCGGGCCATAGTTCAGCGTTCGCTTTCTGATTAGCCTGATGATTCACTTCCAAATTGCTTAAGTCATTATGCAGGTTTTCGACATTATAAGACAAAGTTAAATAATCTATCCAAACTGCTGAGTTTTTTCCAGTCTTTTTTCCATAAATCTTCACTGATTTAATAGATTTAACTTGCAAATTTATCATCAGTTTACGGATGAGTGCAACTGATAATTCTTGTTCTGGCACTTGAGCCGACTCTAATATCACTTGTAAGCAAGCGTCTTTCAAAGCTGCTTTTGCAGTAATGTCTTTGTGTTGCAAAAGGTAATTAATCGTTGAGGCGATCGCCTGTGCATCTCCCTGTTTAGCAAGTTCCAAAATATTCGGCTGTGTCATAACCAATAAAAGCGAAAACCTGAGAAAATATTGTCTATCTCAGGATTCCCCATTTACAGGCAAAAGCAACATTATTTATATAGGTTGATTGAAATTTGCATAGTAACCAATTTCAGAAAAAAATTATGTAGTTACAAATTTTATTCTCGAATTATTCAAATGTTAACGTTCGTTAGTGATAATAGATGTACCGTTACTAATACTTACTTTTTGAATGAACACGTCAGTATAGGAGGACAAAATATCATTTGTAATTTTATTGGCAAGAATTTCAAAATTCTGGGTTGTTAATTCGCGTATAGTATCACCACTTAAGTTAATACAAATAGTTAAAATTTGAGGATTAGTAGAAGACTGATCATTATCTTCTGCTTCTGCTATACTTAAATCAAATTCTTCACTCCAAGCGGGAAACTCTTCACCTGTTTGCTGTCCGTAAACCTCGACTATCCCTATGGATGCAACGCCTAAACCAGCTATCCCTTTGCGGACAAATGCAACTAAGGTTTGCTGATTTAGTACTTGAGTAGATTCGAGAATTACTTGTAAGCAAGCATCTTTGAAAGCAACGGTTGCAGTAATGCCTTTAGGTTGTAAGTGGCGGTTCATCAGAGATGCGATCGCCTGTGCATCTCCCTGTTTAGCAAGGTCTAAAATTTTCAGTTGTGCCATAACCGATAAAAGAGAAAAGCTGAGAAAATAATCTTCTATCTCAGGATTCCCTTTTTACGGATATAAGCAACATTTTTATAAATTTTCACTCAATATTTTCAGCATCTACGTAGATTTATTGAAATTAGCCCAATAGCATTTATAGCGGTTCTCATAAGTGAATTATATATTTAACCCAAAAAAAGCAAGACGCAAAGTTCTTCTTAGTAACTTTGCGTCTTTGCGTGAGATTATTTTGAATTAGCTAGTAAACACCTCAACGGGTAAGCGACTAAAGGAAAGGCGTTCATTCTCCACATCCACAAAGATGGTGTCGCCGTCGTTAAATTCGCCGCGCAAAATTGCTTTAGCAATTTGAGTTTCTAACTCCCGCTGAATAGCTCGTTTCAGTGGACGCGCTCCAAATACCGGGTCATATCCCACTTCTGCTAAAAAGTCAAGAGCAGCATCAGAAAGTCTCAGAGACATTTTGCGATCGCTAAGTCTTTTCCGCAGTCTCTCTACTTGCAAAAGCACAATATGCCGCAATTCCTTCTTATCTAAAGCGTGGAAGATAATGATTTCATCAATCCGGTTCAAGAACTCTGGACGGAAGCTATTTCGCATCGCCTCCATCACCCGGCGGCGCATTTCGTCATAATGTGCATTATCCCCGGCGACATCAAGAATGTATTGCGAACCAATGTTGCTGGTCATGATGATAATAGCGTTCTTGAAATCCACTTTATGACCTTGGGCATCAGTGACGCGACCATCATCGAGAATTTGCAGAAAGATATTGAATACATCGGGGTGTGCTTTCTCGATTTCGTCGAAGAGAATCACTGAGTAGGGACGACGCCGAATTGCTTCCGTTAGTTGTCCGCCTTCTTCGTAACCCACGTATCCTGGAGGCGCACCAATCAGCCTAGAAACGGCGTGTTTCTCCATATACTCCGACATATCGATTCGTACCAAGGCGTCTTCGGTGTCGAACATATATGCTGCTAGCGCTTTTGCTAACTCGGTTTTACCTACGCCTGTAGGCCCAAGGAAAATAAAGCTAGCGATAGGACGATTAGGATCAGCTAGTCCAGCACGCGATCGCTGAATTGCATCTGCTACAGCTGTGACTGCTTCATCTTGTCCAATCACGCGGCGGTGCAGTTCATCTTCTAAATGCAGCAGTTTCTCTTTCTCAGATTCCACCAACTTGCTGATCGGAATCCCCGTCCACTTAGAAATAATTTCGGCAATATCTGCTTCTGTGACTTCCTCCCGCAATAATGATTTGCCAGTTTTTTGGGTATTGGCCAATTCATTTTCTGCTGCTTCTAATTTACGATGCAAATCGGTTAATGTACCATATTTTAACTTCGCAGCCTTTTCAAGTTCGTAGTCGCGTTCTGCTTGCTGAATCTCCAGATTGACCCGTTCAATCTCTTTTTTAACTGACGAAATTTTGTCGATAATACCTTTTTCAGACTGCCATTGAGCATTCAGTGTTCTTTGTTCTTCTTGGAGATCAGCAATTTCTTTTTCCAGTCTTTCTAAACGCTCACGAGAAGCTGCATCGCTTTCTTTTTGCAGAGACAACTGCTCCATTTGCAATTGCAGAATCTTGCGGTCGATTTCATCGAGTTCTTCTGGTTTGGAGGTAATCTCCATTTTCAGTTTAGCCGCTGCTTCGTCTACTAAATCAATAGCTTTGTCAGGTAAAAAGCGGTCAGAAATATACCGACTGGACAATATAGCTGCTGCAACTAAAGCACTATCAGAAATCGTCACACTATGGTGGTTTTCATAGCGTTCTCTCAACCCACGCAAAATCGAAATAGTATCTTCTACACTGGGCTGATCCACATAAACCTGCTGGAAGCGTCTTTCCAGTGCGGCATCTTTTTCGATATATTTGCGGTATTCATCCAGGGTTGTCGCCCCAATACAGCGCAATTCGCCCCGTGCCAACATTGGTTTTAATAAGTTACCCGCATCCATCGCGCCTTGGGTTGCACCAGCGCCGACAACGGTGTGAATTTCATCGATAAATAAAACAATATCACCGCGAGATTCGGTAACTTCTTTTAACACTGCTTTCAAGCGTTCTTCAAATTCACCCCGGAATTTTGCCCCCGCAATCAAAGCACCCATATCTAAAGCGATTAGCTTGCGGTTTTCTAGGGATTGGGGTACATCACCCGCAATAATCCGCTGTGCTAATCCTTCTGCGATCGCAGTTTTACCAACACCCGGTTCACCAATTAGCACGGGGTTATTCTTAGTACGGCGCGACAAAATTTGGATAGTGCGGCGAATCTCATCGTCGCGCCCAATCACTGGATCAAGTTGACCTTTACGAGCGGCTTCTGTAAGGTCACGCCCATATTTTTCCAGTGCTTCGTATTTGCCTTCTGGATTTTGGTCGGTCACTTTCTGGCTCCCACGAACTTGTTTAATGATATTTTTAAGCTTGCCTTCGTCTAAACCGAATTCTTGGAATAAACCTTTACCAAAACGGTCATCTTTGGCGTAGCCCAGCAATAAGTGTTCAATTGAAATATATTCGTCTTTAAATTCTTGACGATATGCGTCCGCCCTGTCTAGAAGGGTATCTAAACTGCGTCCTAAGTATACGGAACTGCTGCTACCAGATACTTTCGGCTGACGTTGAAGAAATTGTTCAGTGCGCTCGCGCAATTTTTGAAGATTAACACCTGCTTTCGTGAAAACAGCGCTGGTAAGGCCTTCTTGTTCCAGCAGCGCTTTCATCAGGTGTTCGCTTTCTATTTGCTGCTGTTGATATTGTTTGACAATATCTGGAGTATGGGCGATTGCTTCCCAGGCTTTTTCTGTAAATTGGTTCGGGTTAGTTGGTTGCATAGGCTTTTTGAAGAACGTAGACGCCCAACCATGAGACAGCGCTGCCCAAAGTTGTCTGAGTGCCGACGGCAGCTTGTTTTCAAATATCAGAACTTTGGGGGAACACTTTTTGGGCGAAGTGTCCGTCGCATAAAGAACAACAATCAGTTTTGTTCTTATATCGTCATTGTAAAAACATCGAAGCGACTAACTGGATCGGTCTTTACATCTTTATAGAGTAGTATTACCGCTCATAGAAAAAAAATTCATTATTTCTGCTTTCTAAGTAAGCAGTCGTGAGATGTTTGAGGCAATTATCTAGGCTTGTTTTCTTGCCTCGCCGACACCCTGAAGGGTGCGGCTACAGGAACGAAGTCCACGCAGAGAGAAGTCTGAGCGCCGGCGTCCGGCGATCAGAACTTCGGAGCGGACTACAAAAAATCAAGATTTTGAGTCTGCAAAGGCTTTGTTCCTGTAGCCTCAGGCTTTAGCCTGAAGGCTTGTAAGGTTTGAAAACACGCCCTAGGCGATCGCCTTAAATGGTGTCAAGCCCATCTTCACTTTTACACCTGTATTGCGTAAAAAAGTATATTGACACTGTAAGTATAATTAGCATTATTGAGATAACAAGCGTATTTATCGTCACATATTCCATTTGCTTACAGCATCGGAGAAAGTCATGGTACTTGATAATTTTCGCCGCCAGCTGCGTCAAGAAGCGCAACTATGGCGAGATGAAGGACTTATTGATGGGGATTTTTACCAAATACTTGCACAAAGGTATCAATTTAATAATCTAGAAACTGCTGCTCGCGATCGCTTCGTTTTTGTCTTGATCGCTGTGGGTGCAACATTGTTAGGTTTAGGTGTAATTACTTTTGTCGCTGCCAACTGGCAAGCTTTGAATAGAGAAGCCAAGTTAACACTACTGTTAAGTTTATTCCTGACAACTAATATTGCTGGTTTTATTTTGTGGAGACAACCTGCAAGCAATAATATCTCTCCAAGAGTCCGAAAACGCCGCCAACAGGTCTTCGGAGAAGGCTTGTTACTTTTAGGTGCGTTGACGATAGGCGCAAATATAGCGCTGTTGGCGCAAATGTTCCATCTTAGCGGTTCAAGTTACGAACTGTTCTTAATTTGGGGATTGGCTGTTTTGCTAATGGCTTACAGTCTACGCTTGACTTCCTTGGGGATGCTTGCCCTGATCTTAGTGCTAATAGGATATTCAACAGGATTATTCGATGGGTACTTTGCACGAAATGAGTTTACATGGGGACGGTTGGTAATAGAACATATGCCCCTAATCTCAGGTGTATTGTTTGTACCTCTAGCTTACTGGTGTCGTTCTCGTTGGATTTTCAGAATTACTGCGATCGCACTTGTTATATCCTGGGAATTTAATTTACAGTCGCTGGAAGTTCTGACATACAGAGATGCTCCACCTTGGATTGCTATAGCTGCCTTTGCCCTCCCACCAGCATTATTGTGGAGTTATGATGACTTACTATTTCGGCGAGTTTCTTCCAGGCTATTTCAGCCCTTTGCTAGGACTCTAACCCTAGTGTTTTTCAGCATCACGTTTTACCTCCTGTCTTTCCGTTGGTTATGGGAAGCTCGATCTGTTGCCTATTACACTGAATTTAAAAATAGTCACTTAGCAACTTGGCTACCCTTTATTGATGTGGCAATTTTCACAGTTTTAGCCTTATGGCAATGGTGGCATTTGCTACGGCTAACAGGCAACAGGGAACGCCAAGGAATAGATCTCAAAACAATCTTTATTGGTAGCTTGATTGTCATAACTGCCTTATTAATCTTCGTTCATCAAGCTATCACCCCGATTCCAGTCATTGCCATATTTGCTTTTAATGTTCTTTTAGCAGTGTTAGGGTTTGGACTAATTCGTGAAGCGCTGGAGTTAGGACAAAGACGCGCTTTTTGGGGTGGAATAGTGTTATTAACACTACAAATTATCAGCCGAACGCTAGAGTACGACACTGCCTTACTGTTCAAATCCTTTGTTTTGGTTTTGTGTGGCGTTGCTGTAATTTTTGCCGGATTGTGGTTTGAACGTTATTTGTCGAATTTACCAGTTTTATCAACTTCTGATACTAATCGTTCATAATACCAATTTTCTGTAAACTTTCACTAATTATTTGCATCATTTGCGGTTAGTTTAAAAAATATTAAATGCATCTTTATGCATAATTAGTGTAAGAAAGTTATGAGTTGCAAAAAGTTGATAATTCAATACTCAAAACTAATTTTTCAGATTACCCCCTATGGAAACTAATCAAGCATTACTTTTGCAAAATGAACCTTCAAAAAAGCCTATAGCCCTTTGGCGGTTTGTCGTTCCCCTGCTAATTCAAACAGCGATTATCTTGGCAGTACCAGCCCAATCAGTTTACACACTTGTTACAGGCAAAACGGCTATTTTGCAAACTATACCTGTAGATCCTTACGATTTACTGCGCGGTTACTCCGTGACGCTAAATTATCAAATTTCTTCTACAGATAATTTAAAAAAGCTTCCTGGTTGGACAGATTTAGTCAAGCAAAATCCTGGTGCGGACAAACAATACGATCCTCTATCGCAGGGAACCAACTTATACATAATTTTGGAAGAGCAAAAATATTCTCGTGGGATTCCTCAAGCTTGGAAACCTGTGCGCGTAAGTGGACAACTTCCAACTTCTCTAGCGGCAAATCAGATAGCCTTGAAGGGTCAGCATAGTGCCTATAATTCGATTACTTACGGCTTAGAAACTTACTACATACCAGAGGATCAACGGAACGATATTAACAACGATATCTCTACAGCCCGACCAATCAAACCAGGACAGCCGCAACCGATAGTAGTAGAAGTGAAAGTGAATGCTCAAGGTAAAGCTATACCTATAAGTATGTGGGTACGCGATCGCAAATATAATTTTTAATTTCCCAAGACTTACATAGGAGAGATCCCCCCATAACCTTAAAAATTCCGCCTTTTTTAAGTGGAGTGGGGGAGTGGGAGAATGGGGGAATAACCAATGACAAATGACAAATGACTAAAAAGCAAAAATTCCCTTACCTAGTTGGTTCTAAGTGGACAGCACAGCAAAAAGTTGATGGCTGGCGACACTTCCAAGTCGTCAACCGTAAAAATCAAAGTAAGTGGGTGTATGCCGAAATGGTTGCTGCGTGTGATCCTAAAGTCCGCTTCTGGATTAACGCCAAGTTATTACAAGACAACTCCCAGTGGCAAGCTGGCTGGCAAACATTACAGGAAATAGAGAAACTCGAAGGCGATGTCTCCTGACTGTCTGAAGTGCCGCAGCCTAAAGATTTTAAAAGTTAATCATTTTTTACAAATTTGCGATCGCTAACTCACAATCAGCAATTTTAATGATCTTGACATTTATCTGAAATCTGCCAATTTACCTGTTGTGCAGAATGGCATCGGTATTTTCAGCATCGGGCTGCTTATAACTCTCTTCACCTTTACCCCTATGCCCCTATTCCCTGAGAATACCATGTCTAACAATCAGCTAGTTCTATTAAAACCATTCAAAAAAGACGATTACAGCTTTTTGTTTTTTGTAACTTATTTTATAGATAAAAAACTTAAAATCTTTTAATTTGGGATTTTTAGGGCTTATTAAGTTTATTAAGGCTATTAAAAATCTAAATGCATCTAATTAAGGTATAATTCAGCAAATAAAACTGTTTTTTAAATTAAGAGCCACTTTATTTTCTGTGTGATTTGGACAATAATGACACTCACAGACCTCATGCATCGCCATCTTAGGCTAGGCGAAAGCAAATGTTTGAGCCACGAGTTTAAAAAGAAACTATAAGAGGCAAACAACAGTGAAATTAGCAGTTTACGGAAAAGGTGGTATCGGCAAATCCACAACTAGCTGTAATATATCCGTCGCCCTAGCCAAACGCGGCAAGAAAGTGTTGCAAATTGGCTGCGACCCCAAACATGACAGCACCTTCACCCTAACTGGGTTTTTGATTCCCACAATTATTGACACCCTTCAAGAAAAGGACTATCACTACGAAGATGTCTGGCCGGAAGATGTAATTTACAAAGGCTACGGTGGTGTTGATTGTGTCGAAGCAGGAGGCCCGCCTGCTGGTGCTGGATGTGGTGGCTACGTCGTCGGCGAAACAGTGAAATTGCTTAAAGAACTCAACGCCTTTGATGTATACGACGTAATTCTGTTTGACGTTCTGGGGGACGTTGTTTGCGGCGGTTTTGCAGCACCACTCAACTATGCAGATTACTGCCTGATTGTTACCGACAACGGCTTTGATGCTTTATTTGCTGCCAATCGCATTGCGGCTTCAGTACGCGAAAAAGCCCGGACTCACCCATTGCGTCTAGCTGGGTTAATTGGCAACCGCACCTCCAAGCGTGACTTAATTGAAAAATATATAGAAGCTGTGCCAATGCCAGTTCTAGAAGTTTTACCCTTGATTGAAGATATCCGCGTTTCCCGTGTCAAGGGTAAGACTTTATTTGAAATGGCAGAGTCTGATCCTTCTCTAGACTACGTTTGCGATTACTATCTCAGCATCGCCGACCAGATTCTGGCGCGTCCGGAAGGTGTAGTACCGAATGATTCCCCAGACCGCGAATTGTTCTCTTTGTTATCTGATTTTTATCTAAATCCGGGAAAACCCCAGGTTCCAAATTCCGAAGAGGAACTAGACTTGATGATTGTATAAATCATCTAGTGCTCAGGATGGGGGACAATATGGCTTTTTTTCATAGCTTTACAGATTCATTAAAGCAAAAGTGGTTGCAATTTTTCCAAATGAATCGTGACTGGATTGTCCTGCACATGGAAGTGGAATCAGTTTATACCCCCGATGGAGGGAAGCGACCACCTTCTTACCTCATCCTGGGAGTGGCTAACGCGCTAGAACCCAAGCTGGCGCAGTTAATGTTGCCCTTTGCCAAACTAAATCCTGACGCCGATACTCTAATTCAGGTGCTGGATTTGCATTTTGACCCAGATATCGCTCTTGGTAACCGCATCCTTCCTAAACCAGAACCAGAGGAATACCAGGATTATTCAGCAATTATTATTGATGACAACCTTGAAGATGAAACTTTGACACATCTCCATCTAAATGGCTTTGAGTCAGTGGCAGTAGCTCAAGAGTTTACAATCGTGGATTCCGATGATCAAAATCTGGGGATAAGTGAGTCCAAGGAAACCGAATATGAGCTTGGCGATATTTCCTTATCTCAGGGACACAACTCAGAAGACAAGTCCCATCAAACAGCCAGTTTAGAAGCAGATGAGTTTGAAGGTCTTACCTTCGATGGCGCAACTGCAACAGAACTAAAGCTGGATGATGACCAGTCAGATGAAGATCTCAATCCAATAGACGAGAGTGCGTTTAGGGACGTGTTGTCAGATGTCTGGGGTGATGAAACAGCGTTGCAAAGGAGTCAAGAGAATAACGACCTCTTAGGGGAAGACTTGCCATCTGGCGTTTTTGATGAATCAGAAATTGCCCGTCTCTTCCCCAACGCTTAATTATTGCCGTTCCTGTTGAATTTAGGGGAAAAATTTAGTTAGGAGTTAGGAGTTGGTAATATAGCTCATAACTCACGACTCATAATAACCCCTACTTTCACCTGCCTTGTTCGCTTTAAATATCAAGGGGAGAAAAACCAAAATGACTATCGCTCAACAACCAGAAGCTTTAAGCTTTGAGTGTGAAACTGGGAATTACCATACTTTTTGCCCAATTAGCTGCGTGGCGTGGTTATACCAAAAAATTGAAGATAGCTTCTTTTTGGTGATTGGGACAAAAACTTGTGGCTACTTCCTACAAAACGCGATGGGGGTGATGATTTTCGCTGAACCCCGTTATGCAATGGCAGAGTTGGAAGAAGGGGATATTTCGGCCCAGCTGAATGATTATGAAGAGTTAAAGCGGTTATGCTTGCAAATTAAACGCGATCGCAACCCTAGTGTAATTGTCTGGATTGGCACTTGCACCACCGAAATTATCAAAACAGACTTAGAAGGCTTGGCACCCAAGTTAGAAGGCGAAATTGGCATTCCTATCGTCGTAGCTCGTGCAAATGGTCTAGATTACGCCTTCACACAAGGAGAAGACACCGTATTAGCAGCAATGGCTAACCGTTGTCCTGATAAGTCTCCTGTGGCGGAAACAGACAAAAATGAACGCAATGCGATCGCTAAATTACTGAACTTCGGTAAGAAGAAAGAAGATGTCGCTCAAGAAGAATCTGAATACGTAGACCACCCACCTCTAGTTCTCTTCGGTTCCCTTCCTGACCCCGTGGTTACTCAGTTAACCCTAGAACTGAAGAAGCAAGGCATTAAAGTTTCCGGCTGGCTACCTGCAAAGCGCTTCACTGAACTGCCAGTACTGGAAGAAGGATATTACGTCTCTGGTGTCAACCCCTTCCTCAGCCGCACAGCTACCACCTTAATGCGTCGCCGCAAGTGCAAGCTTATCGGCTCACCTTTCCCTATTGGCCCTGATGGCACCCGCGCTTGGATTGAGAAAATCTGCTCGGTGTTTGGCATTACTCCCACAGGTTTGGATGAGCGGGAAGCACAAATCTGGGAAGGCTTGGAAGAGTACGTTAAACTAATTCGCGGCAAGTCTGTATTCTTCATGGGTGATAACTTGCTGGAAGTCTCCCTAGCACGATTCTTGGTGCGCTGTGGCATGACGGTTCAAGAAATCGGCATCCCCTACATGGATAAGCGCTATCAAGCGGCTGAGTTGGCGTTTCTGGAGAAAACCTGCCACGAAATGGGTTCACCCCTGCCAAAGATTGTGGAGAAGCCGGATAATTATAATCAACTTCAGCGGATTTATGAGTTGAAGCCAGATTTGGTAATTACTGGTATGGCTCACGCTAACCCACTGGAAGCACGCGGTATTAATACTAAATGGTCTGTGGAGTTCACTTTTGCTCAAATTCACGGCTTCACCAATGCGCGTGACGTTCTGGAATTAGTGACACGTCCGCTGCGTCGGAATAATAATTTGAAAGATTTGGGTTGGGATAAGTTGGTGAGAGAAGAAGCGAAGATTTAAGATTTGGTTTTTATTGAGCAACAGCATAACACCATGTTAAGGGCGAACTAAAGTTCGTCCTTTTTTTTACGAACTGCAGAGGCACAGAGAACACAGAGGAAGAGGAAAAATTGCGATAATCAAAAATGCTAAAATTTGTATATTAGTTTTAGTTTTTTACTTTTTAACTTAATGGAAATTACAAAATTGTCTGCTCAAGGACAAGTAATTATTCCCCAATCTTTGCGGGAAGCTCATCAATGGGAAGTAGGTCAAGAATTTATTATTATTGATATGGGTGATGGAATTTTTTTAAAGCCTAAGAAACCTTTTCCAGAAACTACATTAGAGAATGTAGCAGGCTGTTTAAAATATCAAAGAAAACCTAAAACTCTTGAGGATATGGATAATGCAATTCGCCAAGGTGTAGAGGAATCATGGCATGATTGCGGTTGATACAAATATAATTGTTAGATTTTTGACTCAAGATGATGAATTACAGTTCCAAAAAAGCAGAGAGATTTTCCAGACTCAAGATATTTTTATTGCAGATACTGTAATCCTTGAGACTGAGTGGGTGTTAAGGTTTGCATACAAATTTAAATCACATGAGATATGTACAGCTTTGAAAAACCTATTTGGTTTGCCTAATATTTACCTTACCAATCCCAGCTTAATTGCTCAAGTAATTCAATGGCATGAAAATGGCTTAGATTTTGCTGATGCTTTTCATCTAGCTCAAACTGAGCACTGTTCTGAGTTGTACACATTTGATGAAAAGTTTGTAAAAAGAGCTAAAGGACTAACGCAGTGCGAAGTTCAAAAGCCTTTTACTTAGGTAGGAATTACCCAGACAAAATTTTTCAGATAAAAATACTGAATAATTAGTAACTCGTCGGCTACGTCGCAATAACAATTTGAAAGATTCGGGTTGGAATAAGTTGGTTAAGAGGAAGCGAAGATTTAGAATTTGGGTTTTTATCGAGCAACACCATAACACTATATGAGTAGGGGCGAACCTTTGAGGTTCGCCTTTTTTTACGAACCGCATAAGAACGCAAAAGAAGAGAAGTGAATTCAAATGCAAGGCTGTAACTCTAAAGGTTTGGATGGGATAATATAGCGGTTCTCGTTTGGATGCAATACAGTTTGACCTCTCTCCAAACCTCTCTCCTTTTAGGAGAGAGGCTTTGAATCTTACTCCCCTTCCCTTGTAGGGAAGGGGCTGGGGGTTAGGTCTGTATTGCACTCAACTGATAACCGCTATATACATCAGCTCTGCACCCTCTGGTTTAACTTCTGTAGATGGAGTTAATTTAAGCCAGTCATGAAAGCTGATTCCTAACTGGGATATTGCTTGTACTTCTGTTTGATATGCTTCAAAACGGCGATTGGTTTCAATCATAGATTCCATTACTTCAAATACTTGGGGAAGACGTTTGTAAGCTTCTTTTTCAAATCTTCCTGTTAATGGAGTGGGATTTCCTCCAAATAAACCCCATTTAATTTCACCACGATCTACAATTGCTGATGGAAGTGAGGATAGCCATTCATCATGACTTTGAGACAGTTTAAACATATTCTCGCGTTGCATCTCGAAAACTGTATTTTCATCAAAGTTCGGGTCAATCCATTGGTAAATCTGGGTTAGTTTATGCAAATTAATCTGACCTTTCAACTGAGGATGTAAGTAGGCTGCTGGATTAGAAGTAAGCATGAGTTCAAGATATTTATTCAGCAGCAATCTGATAAATTTGGCTCCCTCTTGAAAACGACGAAGTGCTGTTTCATGTTCTTCTAGTTCTAAATGACAACGTGCTTCTGCTATATAGGCTAAAGATAATGACAGTATATATTTGTCGATAATTTGGCTTTTTTGGGAAAGTTCATTAACTGTGTAATCTTTGTAAATATGTTCTGCCTCTAAAAATCTATTGATAGCTTGTAAAGCACTGCTTCTACGATTTTCACTTCTAGTCATTGTAAAGGCATTAACTGCTAATTCGATTCCAGCATGAAAGTTAGCATAGAAACTGAGGTCAATTTTGCGATTAATTTTATTTAACAATTCTGCTGCTTGTTTTAGTTGGTTTTCTATCTCATTGAGACGCTGCGATATAACAGCAAAACCCATCATAGATACCCCAAGATTAAGTACACTAGCAGCAGTATTTATCTGTAAAATACCTTGAGTTACTTGTAAACTTTGCTTAATTACCCCCAAATGTTGCTCAACTCCATCTAGTCGTTGGTTAACATCAGCAAATCCTTTGGTTGAAATTGCTGTGTTTGCTCCTGAAACAATTAAATTAAGTACACCAGTAACAGGATTAGCAGCGAAAGACATAGTTTGAGGAGCAAGTGAGCGATTATCGCGCAACCAAGTAACAATTTTCCTAGTAGCTACATTTCGAATTACACCCCCAACTCGCTCAAAAGTTCCATCTGCCAATCCTTTGGCAATCCAATCAGTAAGCATAAAGGTCACTGTTACTGGTAAACTCATAATCTTCTCCTAGTTGCTAAATTGTCAGCAGCGCGATGTTTGCTAGTAAGTCGCTTCACTTCTACACAGTAAATAACCGCGCTTTACTTAGTATTCCCAATCAGAGTTGTAGTTTTTCTAATAAACTAGCGATCGCTCTTTTTTAACTAACCTCAGAAAACACAGAGGACAAAGAGGGCGATCGCACCTTTTCGCTACAATTAAGATGTACAAAGCTTGTTTAGTAGCAAATGGGATGCTGATATCTTTAGCTGATTAATTTATGAATAGAAAAATCTATGAATACAACACCTTCTCCACAGGAAAGTCAGCAGATGCTGAAGTGGCTGAACCAGAATCGCCAAATGTTATTAGATTTATATAAAAATCAATATATTGCTTACAATGCTAATGGCTTAATCGCTCACAGTGAAAACTTGCGTGAAGTTTTAGAGTTAGCAAAGGCTTCAGGGCAGGTATTTGCAATTTACTTAGTTCCTCTCCGTACTGCTTCTATCGAGATTTTACCAATTCGGTTTCGTACAGTTGCCCGCCATGACTGGCAGCCAAATTATCATGTAAAACTGAAGCATAGAGATATAGAAATTTCTACAACAATGTTAGTAGACTCTGGTGCTGAACTAAGTTTAATTTCATTAAAAGTTGGGCAAGATTTAGGTTATGCTTTGGCTGATGCAGAATCAACGTTGTTAGCAGAAACCATTGGCGGAAGAGTTGAGTATGTTTTACGCAATGTTGAAATGACAATTGATGGGCATGGTTTGATTGCTCCTGTAGCATGGTTACAAACTAATACAGGTGGACAGCAATTACTACTAGGAAGAGAAGTTGTATTTGATAAGTTTAATATTGAGTTTAGGCAAGCAGATGAGCAAATTATTTTTACATGGCGTGAAAATTTAATATGATAGCGATCGCTCTAGCAAACGACAGAGGATACAGAGAATACAGAGGGCGATCGCTCAAACATGACATCAGTCAGATACAGTTACAATAGGGTTGTAAAGATAGGAGTAAATGGTAATTATGCTTAGTGGAATTAAACAAAAAGCTATTGTAGGAAAAGATGGCAAAATTGAACTGTCTGCAACGGAATTACCAGAAGGAACTGTTGTAGAAGTTATTGTGCTGGTTGAACAACTAAATGAAGAAGATGAAACTACCTATCTTCTGAAATCAGAAACTAACAAAAAACATCTGCTTAAAGCTTTGGAGAATGTAGAAGAAGAAAACCTAATTTATGTTGATTTAGATGAGTATGAAAAAAAGTTGCCTTTGAACCAGAAGCTTTTGAACAATTAGGTCAGTGGGCAACAGAAGACAAAAAGATTTTCAAAAAAATATTGGAACTCATTAGAGATATACAAAGAGATGCCTTTGCAGGGATAGGGAAGCCGGAGCCATTAAAATATGAATTACAAGGTTACTGGTCAAGGCGGATTACAGATGAACATAGATTAGTTTACAAAGTTGAAGAAAATTTATTAATTATTCTGTCTTGCCGATATCATTATGATTAGTGGAGGCAAACTTGTGTTCGCCTTTTTTCATCCTAGATATTACGCACGAGGAAATAAACTTAAAAAGTATGACCTCCTCAAAGAATTAACCTGCGGAATAATAGTGCCCGAACCTTACCAAGGGCCCGAGATAGCAAAAGTAATTCCTGGCGTTTGCATATTCACAAACATGATTCGTCCATCTGCTGAAAAACAAACCCCAGTCAACTCGTTTGAATTCAACGCATTGCGGGCAAATTTATAGAGTGCGCCAGTTGGTGTAATACCTACAATAAAGTCAGTACCACCGCCGTCCTCACAGAGGAACAAATCACCGTTAGGTGCAACGACAATATTATCTGGGAAATCTAGAATACTTGCATTGTTAGGTTGTATGTACAGCCGAAGTGTTTCGGTGGCTGGGGTGTAGCGCCAAACTTGACCCACTCCGGCACTGCCGCCAATGGTACAACAGAAATAGATATCTCCATTGCCATAGAAGATACCTTCGCCACGAGCAAACTTGGCTGCTCCTAAATTAAAGCCTGCAACCCGTACTGTATCAGTAGAAGGATCGGGGTTGGTAATCCGAACCCAATCCACTGCGAAGGCTTGACCCACTGTAAACCCTGTTGTGGTGTTTGCTTGGGATCTTGCGGTAATTCTCAAAGCGTACAGCGTACCTCCTGCACTCAAGTTATTTCGTGTGTTAGGTACGAAGCGATATAACAAGCCATCACTCCGGTCTTCGGTCATATATACATAGCCCGTATTCGGATCTACTGCTGCGGCTTCGTGATTGAATCGACCCATCGCCACAAGGGGTACAGGCGTTACGAACCCAGTTGCACTACTAGGAACCTCAAATACATAACCATGCTTCTTGTTGCCCGTTTCAAAACTCTCTTCACAACTGAGCCAAGATCCCCAAGGGGTTTGTCCACCAGCGCAGTTGCGGTAGGTACCCGCCAAAGAACCGTAGTGACGGATTAAAGTCCGAGTGGAACTAACTACTAAGGTTGTTGTCCCACCTTTACCTTGAGTGTCGTATTTTTTAGAGTTAGGTGCGCCAAGGCTGGTACTTGATGCTGGGTTGAGTTCGTGGTTACGGATCAGAATTGTACTGCCATTGGCTCCTGGAAACGCCCCCATACCATCGTGTCCACCTGGAACTTTGTAGCCATCGGTCATCGTTTGCCCTGTCTCAGACAATCTCACATAAGAAAATCCGGCAGGTAAATCCAGAACACCACGGGGGTCAGATTGAAGAGAACCGTAGGGATCGGCTGCTAAAGACCGCTTAGCGTAGAAGGCTTGCAATGGAGCTAAGAGTAAAGCACCAGCAGTTCCTGTACCTGCTAGGGTGAAAAATTGACGCCTTGATAAGGTCACTGAATCCTCCTTAATTTTGGTATAAAATCTACCGACAGCAGATTAATCGATAGCCATTATGAAGAGGATTTAAGTGATTTGAGTTAAGAGAAAACTAAGATAACTTTATGAGGTTAAAATTTTTCTCACTTAACAATACCTTCGCCAAATCGAAAAATGCCTCGATTCGTAGGTTGGGTTGAGGCACGAAACCCAACGTATTTGTTGGGTTTTGCTTCGCTCAAACGCCAGGTGCTACAACGGAGGGAACCTCCCGAAGTTCTGATGCCTTCGGCGGGCTACGCCAACGGAGGAAGCCTCCGCTCAGACAACTCTGGGCAACGCACTGGCTCCCCAACCTACAAAAAAATGGCGAAGGTATTGACTTAAGAAATTATTTTTTGTTGTTAATAAAAAATTAGCGCCGTTGCAATCAAGGCTGTTAAGTAAGGTTATATCAAGGGTTAGTTTTTCCTATGATTAAAGGCTAAACCTCTTCTCTGTTATTTTTGAACAAAAAAACTAAAGCGCTAGAACATAGCATATTTAGCCTAATGCAGGCGATCGCCTTTCTAACTGATTAATTAACCACAGACAATTTTCACAATTTGTAGAAACTCCCATAAGACAGGCGTCATTTCCTCTTTCCGCCAAACTACAGCTGTTTCTACTAATGGTGTTTTTTCTTCTAAAGCTCGATAAACTACGCTTGTCCTCTGAAGATTTTGCAAAGAAGACGGTACGATCGCAATCCCCATTCCTGCTGATACTAGCCCGATAATTGTCTGCATTTGGATTGCTTCCTGAGCCACTTTTGGGCTGAAATTTCCTTGCTGACAAAGACTCAGGATTTGATCATAAAGTCCGGGGCCCAAATGGCGGGGGAACATAATGAAATTTTCGTTCAAGAGCGATCGCACTGAAATATTTTCTTGTCTGGCTAAAGGATGAGTTTCTAACATAGCCATAATTAAAACTTCTTGCTGAATGCATTCTTGATTTAGAGTGTTGTCTTCCAAAGGTGGATGGGCAAAACCTACATGAATGCGGCGATTGAACAACGCTTGTTCTTGCTGAGTTGTCGTTAACTCCTGCAATACCAACTCTACCTCTGGAAACTGTTCTCGAAACCGCCGCAAAATCACAGGAAGCAAATCGTAAGTTACCAAGCTGGTAAAACCTACTCGTAGTTGTCCTTTCTCACCCCTTCCTGTCCGTTGAGTCAAATCAATTGCCTTGGATAGTTGAGCGAACAATTGATAAGCTTCTTGCAAAAATACTTGCCCGGCTTCCGTTAGCTGCACCTGTCGTTTGGTTTTGCGGTGAAACAGTTCTACTCCCAGTTCCGCTTCTAGTTGCTGAATTTGCTGGCTTAAGGGTGGTTGAGCGATGTGAAGTCGCTCTGCAGCTCTACTAAAGTGCAGTTCCTCAGCTACAGCAATGAAATAGCGCAGGTGTCGCAGTTCCATAATATTGATATTTTCTAAGTCTCAAATATCCATAAATATATATTGGACATCTGAAAAATTGCTACCTATGATACTCGTACATAGATTTTTTGCTCAAGCCTGGTGTAAAGTTGCAGCACGAAAGAATTAAACAATTTGTGTCTTTGTGGTTCCAGATTTTTTACCACTAAGTACATCTCACCATTAATAAGGGTTGGAAATACTAACTGTAGGTTGGGTTAAGCGGAGCGAAACCCAACGTTTGGGCGCTTGTTGGGTTTCGTTCCTCAAACGCCAGGTGCTACAACGGAGGGAACCTCCTTTCTCTACGAGAGGCTGCGCCAACAGGTGATGCCTCCGGCACGCCTGCCGTAGGATGCCCGAAGGGCTGTAGGGCGAACACAGTCGCCTGGCTGTCGGGAAACCCTACCAAGAGCGCTGATTCACCGCAACGCACTGGCTCCCCAACCTACAAAAAATTAAATTTCGACCCTTTTTTAGAGTGACGTGTACTAAGGCACAAAGACACAAAGTTAGTTCAATATACTTATTAGAGAATTTGCGACAAGAATTTGCGTGTTCTTTCTTCTTTGGGGTTGTTGAAAAAGGCGTTAGGGGTGGCTGACTCGACGAGGGAACCGCTATCCATGAGAATAACTCGGTCGGCGACTTCACGAGCAAATCCAATTTCGTGGGTAACAACTACCATTGTCATCCCATCACGGGCAAGACCTCGCATCACATCTAAAACTTCTCGTACCATTTCCGGATCTAGAGCTGAGGTGGGTTCGTCAAACAGCATAATTTTGGGTTGCATGGCTAAAGCACGAGCGATCGCAACCCGTTGTTGCTGTCCACCAGACAACTGTCCTGGGTATTTCTGCGCCTGTTCTAAAATTCCCACTCTTTCTAATAATTGCATTGCCAATTCTTCCGCTTTTGCTTTTGGCGATCGCCGTACCCAAATTGGTGCTAACGAGATATTTTGCATCACTGTGAGATGGGGAAATAAATTGAACTGTTGAAATACCATTCCCACTTCTCTCCGAATTGCGTCAATATTCCGCAAGTCATGGCCGAGGGTAATACCATCAATAATAATTCTTCCCTTTTGATATTCTTCTAAAGCATTAAATGTGCGGATAAATGTCGATTTACCTGAACCAGAAGGGCCCATTAATACTACTACTTCTCCACGATTGACTGTCAAAGTCACTCCTTGGAGAACGTGGAATTTCCCATACCATTTATGAACATCTTCAGCAACAATTATCGGTTGTAGCTCTGACATAGTATTTAAAGCCCGAATAATTAATACTAATTTGTCTAATGATTCTTAGCTCTTGACCCTTAACTCTTGTACAGACGCGATTAATCGCTATTGTACAGACGCGATTAATCGCGTCTCTACTGTTTCTCTAACCGCCGAGAAGCCAGCGACATTGAGTAGCAAAATACCCAGTAAATAAATCCAATAAACAAATACACTTCTGCATAGCGACCGATAAACTGCGGCTGCGCCAAGATAGAACGAGCAATACCCGTGAGTTCCACCAATCCGACTAAAGATAAAAGTGAAGTGTCTTTAAATAAGCCGATAAACTGACCGACAATCGCGGGAATAACGGCACGTAAAGCTTGAGGTAATACAACAAATATAATCACTAAGGGAGTGTTGAATCCTAGTGCTTTCGCGGCTTCAATTTGTCCGCGCGGAATTGCTTGGAGTCCGCCGCGCACGTTTTCTGCCATGTAAGCAGCACTAAACAAAACCAGTCCAGCAATTGCTCGTACTACTCGATCTAAACGCACATCTGCTGATAAAACTAATGGCAACATTACCTGAGCAAGAAACAAAATCCCAATCAATGGCACTCCTCTGATAATTTCTATATATAAGATAGAAAACCAACGTACTACAGGCAAATTGCTTGTGCGCCCTAAAGCTAATAAAACACCAATAGGAAAAGAAAGCACAATACTAACTGCTGCCATCAACAGGGTAAGTAGCAACCCATTCCACAAATTTGTAGAGACAGGTTGCAAGCCAAAACCACCACCAATTAGCCACAAAATTACTGGGAAAGATAACAACCATATAAGTGAAAGCCAGGGAGCTATTACCTTAGTAAAACTTCCTCCAATCCAAAAACCTGCAAATAGCAAAATCGTAATTAAGAGTAACCAGAGGCGTGATGTTAAATCCAATGGCAAAACAACTAACAGCACGCTAACAATCAAAGCAAATAAACCAATCCCACGCTTTGTTAATTGTTGCTTACCAAAAAATACACCCCAAGTTAGAGCGCCTAAAGTTGAAGCGATCGCCAGTACAATCCAAACTCGCCAATATAAGGCTTGGGGAAACCGCCCAACTAAAAATAAACGTAAATTTACCTGAATTACCTGCCATTGTGCTTGAGTAGTTGCCCAGATTAAAATTCCCTGTACTACCCAAAATACAAACACCAAGCAAACAACAGTTAACAAACTGTTGTACCAGGTACTGAATAGATTTTTACGTAGCCAAGTTAATTGAGGATTTGTCATCGAGCAGAAAGCAGGAGGTAAAAGAGTGGAGTTCTAAGCCTCGTTGACGAGTATCAAAGACTCAGCGACGAAGCTTTGAGGTTCAGCGACAAAGCTCTGAGGTTCAGCGACAAAGCTCTGAGGTTCAGCGACGAAGCTCTGAGGTTCATCGACGAAGCTTTGAGGTTCATCGACGAAGCTCTGAGGTTCATCGACGAAGCTTTGAGGTTCAGCGACGAAGCTCTGAGGTTCATCGACGAAGCTTTGAGGTTTATCGACGAAGCTTTGAGGTTTAACTTCTAACTTAAACTGCTTCCTCGTGTTCCTCATCTCCTTCATCTCTCTTTAATTTGCACGGTGCGATTGAATAAATTCATAACTAAGGAAATAGTCAAACTCAAGATGAGATAGGTGAGGATAATCAATAACATAACTTCTACGGCTTTCCCCGTTTGGTTAAAGGTGGTAGAGGCGACAAAATAAATATCAGGGAAGCCGATCGCGATCGCTAAACTAGAATTTTTCGTCAAATTGAGATATTGGCTCGTCAGTGGTGGAATAATTACCCGCAAAGCTTGGGGAAAAATCACTAACCGCATCACTAACCCTGGTTTTAATCCTAGCGAGCGCGCTGCTTCCCATTGTCCCTTGGATACCGATTGAATTCCGCCTCGGACAATTTCAGCAATAAACGCACCTGTGTAAAAAATCAACCCCAGCAGCAAAGCTGAAAACTCTGGAGACAAGGTAAACCAAGGCAGTTCTAAACCATTTTGACTTATGCCAATTAACCCCCAAAGGGAAACTTTATTTTCTGTCTTAGGAAAACTCAGAAAAACAGCAAAGTACCAAAATAGCAATTGCAGCAGTAAGGGCGTATTGCGGAAAATCTCCACGTAAACCATAGCGATGTTACGTACTAGCCAGTTGTCAGAAAGCCGAGCAATACCAGTACTCACTCCCACAATTGTCGTGAAGAAAATTCCCGCCGCCGCCACCCGCAAGGAGTTAATTAGCCCCACCCACAAAGCGCGACTGTAGCTGTCAGTTGGTTTGTAGGTAATCGGCGTTTCGCCAATATCAAAAGACGCTTGTTGCTTGAGAAAATCAAATCCAAACTGAATACCCAATTGCCGCAAATTACGATTGAGATTGCCCCACAATATTGCTATTACAACTGCTGCTAAAAATACGGCAATGACTTGTCCAGCAATGTTCCAAAAGCGTTTATCACGCCATATAGGCGGTTTGTCATTAGTCATTAGTTATTCCCCCACTCTCCCACTCCCCCATTCCCCCACTCCTCTTTACCGAAACGGCGGAGAATATAGCAGTCCGCCTTTCGTCCAGAGTTGATTTTGACCGCGAGCTAGATTGAGTTTTGTCTTAGGGCCGAGGTTGCGATCGTAAATTTCGGCGTAGTTGCCAACGTGTTTAACTATTCTTGCTGCGAAATCGTTTGTTAAGCCGAGTCCCTCACCGAGGTTACCTTCTGTTCCTAAAAAGCGTTTAATATCTGGGTCATTACTAGTAGCAAACTGTCCCACATTCTGGGAATTAATGCCTAACTCTTCGGCTTTTACCAGGGAATAAACCACCCATTTAACAGTATCACCCCACCTAATGTCCCCTTTAGCAACTGCTGGTGCAAGCGGTTCTGAAGAAATTACTTCTTCAAGAATCACGTTATCTTCTGGTTTAGGTAGAATCGAACCTCGTGAAACTAAAGCTGAACGGTCAGCTGTTATGGCGTCGCAACGACCTTGAGCATAGGTTGCAAAGGTGATGTTAACGTCTTCAAAGACAACGGGCTTGTACGTGATGCTCCGTTTTCGCATTTGGTCTGCTAAATTCTGTTCGGTAGTAGTACCAGTTTGAACACAGATAGCTTTGTCTTTTAAGTCTTTTAATGACTTAATACCGCTACTTTTGCGAACCATTATGGCTTGACCATCGTAAAAAACTACAGGTGCAAATTCCAGACCGACTGAGGTATCACGACTAATTGTCCAGGTAGTATTGCGGCTCAAAACGTCTACTTCCCCAGTTTGCAAAGCTGTAAACCGCTCTTTGGCATTAAGATTACGAAATTCTACAGCATCTGGATTATCAAACAAAGCTGCTGCGATCGCGCGGCAAACATCCACATCAATGCCGCTGTATTTCCCGTCATTTCCCACAAAGCTAAACCCTGGAACTTCGCCACTGACACCACAAATCACCTGACCACGGCTTTTGATAGTATCCCAGCGATTTCGATTTACTTGTGCTCCTGGAGTGCTGGCTGTATTTGCTGTTTGTCCTGACTCTCCACCACAAGCGCTGATGGCAAAGATTAGTGGTGCGATCGCTAAAATTAAAGCTGATTTACGCATAAAATTCATGGATACTAAACAAAAAAAATGTATTGCTAACTACAATCAATCGGTGAAAACAATTTGATGCTTGTAATATAAAACTTTATCAGCCTCTGTACTCTATTGTTTTTTCTCATTGACGTTTGAGGTTTTTAATTATTTTTTCAAAAGCCTTATATCGCATGTAAAAATTATCTAAACTTGGCTTTGTTTTCTGAGTAGTATTTGAAATATTTTCACTATGCTTTATATAGCAATATGTAGATTAAACCTGGAAGATAATATTAAAAAAAGAAACGTGATATAGCAGTCCATTTGAGTTGAGGAACTCTCAAGAGAGTTACCCATAGTCTACGTCTTTCGCCTGAGTAAAAATTGAAAATAACCGATTAATCGCGTCTCTACTAATCACAGAAGCTCTATTGCATATTTCTAGGTGAGCAGAAGTAGCCGCACCAACCTAAGCATCTGCCACTCGCAGGTTAAACTAGGTCTGATAACAGCTGCTCCACCGTTCCTTATGAGGCTTTTATGGGAGCTAATCTGAAACAAATTTCCAAATACTTAGACAATCTTGGTTGGGACTACCGTCTTGATGATGAAGAAGACCGCATTATAACAGGCGTGGAAGCTGATAACCTAGAAGATTTCCTAATAGTTGTCCAGTTGGACGAAGAGGGAAAATTTTTTCGGGTATTTGCACCTCAAGTTCTCGTGGGTGTTCAAGACCATCCTTACAAGGGAGCTATTCTACAGACAATGCTGGCCATTTCTTGGGAAACTAAAATGCTGCAATGGGAATATGACCCATCAGATGGCGAAATCCGTGCAATTATTGAGTTTCCTTTAGAAGACTCGATTCTCACAGAAAGACAATTTCACCGTTGCCTGAGTGGATTAATTCAGATTGTAGATGGCATAGCGATACCTCGCCTGAGAGAGGTCATGCAAACAGGGCAAGATCCAGGAAATCTTGAACTTGGGGAAAGACTATTACTCAGTATTCAAGAAGAGGCTCCAGGATTACTAGACCTGCTGGAAAAAGCAATGGAAGCGCGAAAAAAGCGAGGAAGTTTTCCCAACGAGTGACGCAGATCCTCACTGAAATAGCTATACTCCAAAGTGATACCCTCACTATATACTGAATTTTTCTAGGGCTGGATTTTATGACATCCTATGCAACCTCCTCTGCCAAGGCGGAAATGAGTGAACTCCGGCGGTTGAAAGGCTTACTACCGCCAGAATTGCAGAGCTGGGTCACGGTTGAAGGCACAACTGAGGTCAATCCATCCCTGATCCGTAGCGAAGAAATTGGTAAAGACCAGGTAGAAATTCAAATTGACCTGGTGAAATGGGATGCCCTCGCAATGGATCAGCGTAATCTGCTGTTCTGGCATGAAGTAGCCCGCGTTCAAAATGACACAATCCCCAAAGATGGTTGGGAAATGGCAGCACTAGCGATCGGTTTAGGCGGTGCTGTTGGTGAATTGTGGGTACAAGATGGATTGCTACTAGTGTTAGCTTTGGCGCTGTGTGGCGTCTCAGGCTGGCGACTGTATCAAAAGAATAATGGAGGCAAGCAGCTCGTAGAATTGGTCGATGCTGATGAAAAAGCGATCGCCTTGGCAACTCGTTTTGGTTATAGCCTTCCCAATGCCTACAAAAGTCTGGGTAGCGCCTTGAAAACCCTAATTGACAACACTCCTAGCAAGCGCCAGCGGTCTAAATACGAAGCAAGACTCTCTGCCCTCAAACGCAGTGCCAATAAGGTAAAAGCTAAGTCCAGAACTACAAATGAAGGCGGTTTGTAGAAAGCAGGAAGTAGCTTGGGTGGGCAATGCCCGCCCCACAGAATATTTGATTACTCTTCAACAGCCTTGAACTGCCGCTTTAGCAAAAAAGGTTGATTTTGTTGACGCGTTTGCTGGCAACAGAGATTTTACCTATGGGATCACCTACAACAACACCCTGATTATTAAGCTCTAATACAAAAAATTTATTAACTTTTATAGTTGGTTCAGCATTTTATGCGTCTGGGGGATGACACGCACTTGCTTGACAAACCGCTTCATTAAGGCTTGCCACATCAAAACTTGCTCTGGAGCAGGGGCAAGCACAGGTATTTGAGTGAACTGTTCAGAGTCTGCCAAAGGCGTAACAGGTTGTAAAAATACTGGAATATCCTGACTTACATCCGCTACCAACAAAGCTGAACGTTCCAATTCATCTAGGTCTGTCTTGTCAGACACAATTATCTTGACAAAAACATCTAAATGTGAGTCATGACACAATTGAAGAAATTTTGCATGTTCTTGCCAATGACTTTCACCGCTGACACTCGGCAGTTTGAAATCCATACCTACAGAGTCTAAGTAGGGGAGAATCATAGCCAGTTGTTCTGGGCGATGTCCGCCGGTTTCCAGGTATATAGGTAGACCAGTTTTGGCCCGGACTTGTGGTAGAAATTGCGTCAAGAATGAGGCATGAAGAAGTGGTTCGCCCCCAGTTAAGCTAATGCTATCGTGTAGACAAGGTAGATTTTGTCTTTCAACTAATTCTATTAATATGGGTAGTGGGACAGGATTAGAGTGAATTTCAAAGTCGCGTAATCCAGGCGATCGCTCTATTCTACAGGTAGCAGATGCATTCCAAGTGTTAGCACTGTCGCAAAAGTGACAGCGCAAGTCACAAAGAGCAAAGCGAATAAAAATCTGACGCGTCCCTACATTCAGTCCTTCTCCTTGAATGGCAGAAAATACCTCGACCAGGCGTGCAACAGGTGTAATCGTAGTTTTAGTAATCATTTGAAGAGAGCAACGCCATCGCGTTGCGTCGGCACAACAGCAAGTATATTATTTGGCTTCTGTTCTTTATTTGGCTTCTTGTTCTATTGTGAATCGTCGCTAGCGATCTTCAATCTCACCCCAAGCAACTAGCGTTTAGTCCTTATTCCTACTGATTCAACATCAGATTAGATAATCTTTTAGGACAAAATAATGTTTGGCAGATTACATTATACATGGCAACGAAAGTGCAGAGCTTCATGACTAGCCAACCCACTGAGGTCGATTTTCCAGTTACTTCCATAAACGACACGGCTATAGTGCAGGTACCCGCACGGTTGAGCGTGCTGGAGGCTGTAGACTTTAAGCAAACCTGCCAAGGTTTAACCCAGTCCAATTCACATCTCAAGCAAATCATCATTGACTTTCACCAAACTACTTTTATGGATAGTAGTGGTTTGGGTGCCCTGGTAAGTAATTTTAAATACGCCCAGGAAAAAGGGATTGCATTAATACTGCGGAATGTTACCCCTCAGGTAATGTCAGTCCTAAAACTTACAGGATTGGATCAGGTTTTTCTTATTGAGTCTAGTGAAAATGTGTCGCTAATAGAACAGCAAGATATCGTAGACGTGCGGAGGTCAGCTTCTCGGCAAGTAGAGCAGTTACCTACTACTCATCCTTCTGTGGGATCTTGGATGAAAAGGTTCATAGATATTGTTGGATCACTAGTAGGTTTAATTATTACAGGAATCTTGTTGATTCCTATTGCGATCGCTATTCAAATCGATGATCCCGGCCCCCTTTTCTTTAGTCAAACCCGCTGTGGATGGATGGGGAAGCGTTTTGAGATTTGGAAATTCCGCTCCATGTGTGTGGATGCAGAAGCCAAGAAATCTCAAGTTAAAAACCAAGTGCAAGGTGCTTTCTTCAAAAACGAAAACGATCCAAGAATTACCCATGTAGGGCGCTTTTTACGGCGAACTAGTCTGGATGAACTGCCCCAATTTTGGAACGTCCTGAAAGGAGAGATGAGTCTAGTAGGCACCAGACCACCCACACCAGATGAAGTAGAACGCTATGAAGTACCAGAGTGGCAACGTTTAGATGTTAAACCTGGTATGACTGGTGAATGGCAAGTCAAGGGTCGGTCTACAGTACGTAGTTTTGAGGATGTAATTCGCCTGGATTTGCAGTATCAACAAAATTGGAGTTTAGTCTACGATTTAAAGTTGATTTTCAAAACTGTAGCTGTCCTGTTTCACAAAAATAGTGGTGCTGTTTAGCCTATTAACCTTATTTGCAATTTGTTGTTAACTCATAACACCCACAATAATTGTTGGGTACACCCAAGCCCCTTTTGGGCTTGGGTAAATACAAGGCTTACATACAGGAATCTTCTAAAAATATTTTTTAATTTCTGCTTCTCTAAGAATTTACCAAGAGAAAAATTTTTCACTTTCTGCATTTGTTCATCGGTTTCTAATTTTTTGTTTGAGTAATTACACTAATTTTTATCTTCAACAATTTACTTTTTATCTAAATAGGGCTTAGTTAAAAACTAAAACACAAACTAACGTGAGTTTGATTGAGGCACGTAGATGCACGCAGCGCAGTTTTCGGCAGGGTAACCCAACATTACCAAAACATTTGTTCGGTTTTGCTTGTGGTCTACTAAACTGACAATTCTTTTTCACTGAACTATATAGCCTCAGAATCAAACTTTGTGAGAGTAACCAGGAGATACAAAACCTTCTTGTCTTAAGCCCCTAAATAAATGATGTTCTTAGTCAATTAACAAAGGGTCTAACCCCACACACTCTCGTTCCCAAGTTCAAAATCTAAAGTAACGCATTCAAGTGAGGCTCCGCTTTTGTTTAGGGTCAAGAAGCAGAGCCTCCCTTTAGGCATACCATCCCAGAAGCTATTAACGAATTTATCTAATTTTATACTTAATATTTATTTGACTAATATCATTGGTATTAACACTTAGAAATAAATCAAAGATGAACACTTAAAATACTGCTGAAGTAATAAAAAAGATATCAGTACTACTTTAGTAGGCGTTATCAAATTTTACTCAATCTTTAACTAAAATCCCTGACATCAAAAGAGCCAGAAGACACAATTAAACATAGGAGCTTCCAAGCACCAAACCACGTTTAAGACAAATATTGTCATTAAATAAAAAACCGGGGTACTTCTAACTTACTTAATTATGCGAATTTTGATTTACTCCTACAACTACTATCCAGAACCAATTGGTATTGCCCCGCTGATGACTGAATTAGCAGAGGGACTAGTCAGGCGCGGGCATCAAGTGCGCGTAGTTACAGCCATGCCTAACTATCCTGAGCGTCAAATTTACCAGGGCTATCGGGGTAAGTGGTATCTCACAGAATACAAAAATGGTGTTCAAATCCAACGAAGTTATGTTTGGATTCGCCCTCAGCCCAACCTGTTAGACCGGGTATTACTAGACGCAAGTTTCGTTGTTAGCAGTTTTGTACCCGCTCTCATTGGCTGGCGTCCAGATGTTATCCTTTCGACTTCGCCATCCCTACCTGTTTGTGTACCAGCTGCTCTTTTAGGATGGTTACGTGCCTGCCCTGTAGTCCTAAATCTACAAGATATATTACCGGAAGCAGCCGTACATGTCGGTCTACTAAAAAATAAATTGCTCATCCAACTATTTACAGTATTGGAAAAATTTGCTTACCACACCGCCAGCAAAATTAGCGTCATCGCTGATGGGTTTGTGGATAATTTGCGGTCTAAGGGCGTTGAAGCTAACAAAATTGTGCAAATTCCCAACTGGGTTGATGTAAATTTCATCCGCCCTTTACCTAAAGAAAACAACCCTTTCCGCATAACACATAACCTGAATGGCAAATTTGTAGTGCTATATTCTGGTAATATTGCCCTGACCCAAGGCTTAGAAAGCGTCATCAAAGCTGCTTCTATATTGCGCCATATCTCAGATATTGCATTTGTAATCGTTGGAGAGGCAAAAGGTTTGCAGCGATTGCAACAAGAGTGTTTAGACTGTGGGGCAGATAACGTTTTGCTACTACCATTTCAACCCCGGAAATATTTACCACAGATGTTGGCAGCTGCGGACGTCGGTTTGGTGGTGCAAAAGAAAAATGTTGTATCCTTCAATATGCCATCGAAAATTCAAGTGCTGCTAGCCAGTGGTCGGGCAGTGGTTGCATCTGTCCCTGACAATGGTACGGCAGCCAAAGCTATCAGGCAAAGTGGTGGCGGAGTTATCGTTCCTCCAGAAGACCCTCAAGCTTTAGCAATGGGAGTTTTAGAATTATACCAAAACCCAGAAAGAGTCAAAACTCTAGGTTATAAAAGTCGCCAATATGCCGTTGAGCATTATGCCTTTGAGCAAGCCTTAAATCAGTATGAGACGTTGTGTTACTCACTAACGGCAGATAGTCAAGCAACTAAGTCCACGATAGTCACCAAACAAGAAGTTTAATCTACTTCAGTGGTGTTAAACTGCTTATCCGCGCTCTTAATTAAGATTGCAGTCGTGAAAGTTGCAATTCGGTCTACAAAATCTTGATGGTAGTAAATTTTGAGGATGGTGAAGTCTGCTCTTGAAACATACAACAATAGCCAAGTGAGCTTTCGGGTGCGTTGTTGAAGTAAAAATCTTACAAATCTACTTCAAAGCTGCAAAGGCATTAATTTGTTTTGCCTCTTTTTTTAAGTCAGGGTATAGCTCAACATGGTTTAAACTACGAATCTATTCGTCTGTCATATAGCCAATCTTACTTAGAAAAAGTCCTACTGCAATCATAAAAACACCCCTCAAACAACCATTGACAACTAAAAACCAAACAGTGTAAGTTTTACCCGCTTTACTTCCCTGACTATTATTATTTACATATACTTTTTATTTTTATTTAATTGCAAAATGTCATTATATTAAAAGTTTCAGAAAAATTAGCACTAAATGGCGTCTTTTATAGCTTTACCCCAATAGAGAGATATTGAGTTTAAAGCTTGAAGTAAAGAAGTGTAACAAATCAGACCGCTGATGTATATCACACTTTTGGTAGACCACACATGAATATGCTGTTCTATCTCGTAATCTATAGCAGACAGCCTCAAGTCGGAATGCGCCGATAACTGCGAATTGCAATCTTTAGATATCAGGCTGCTTACTTAGTCTGCGATGATTCCGGAAAATTGTTGCTGTCAAGCCATTGCGTGATTAATCCATACATAATAATCACCCGCAATTTGTGCTTGCTAATGTCAAAATCCCAATAACCAATTAGATAACAGCCCCATAGAGACCTGTTTTTTGTTAGTATTCAAAAAAACCTATTTACACAGTTGCAGTTCAATTGTTTGTTGTTTGTAAGTAGTTGTAAAGAATTGTTACAAAAGGAAGCAAGAACCTGAGGTTTAATGTCTGATTATTTCCAAGGAGATTTCCAATTACAATCTGTCTCAGTGATGAAGAGTGCGGTGCGAAGCTCCTCTGAAACCGAAGAGGCAAGTGGAAAATTAGCTGTAACCATTGCTGAAGCCGCATCAGATCGCAAAGCAGGTGAGATATTATTGCTCAGAATGGCAGATGTATCTTACCTGGCAGATTACTTTGTGATGATGACTGGCTATTCTAGGGTACAAGTAAGAGCGATCGCCGACGCAATTGAAGACAAAGTTGAAAGTGAGTGGCAACGGCGTCCCTTAAGGACAGAAGGAAAAACCGATGGGAGTTGGGTGTTACAAGACTACGGCGACGTGATTGTTCACATCATGATGCCCAAGGAGCGGGAGTTTTATAATTTAGAAGCGTTCTGGATTCATGCAGAACGCATTTCGCTGCCAAAATCCGATGATGGTGAGGATAAGCCAACGTGATTAAGTCCTCGGTTTCAAATTGCCCTGTTCCCATAGAACAACAACCGCTCAATGAATACGAAGAGTTAAAAATGTCTTGGCTATTTCGTGATAGCACCTTGAATTGGCGCGAATATATCACAAAAATAGCTTGGATTTGGAGCTTATCGTGGCTAGTAGCAGGGCCTGTGGCAGCAGCAAGTTTTTCTCCACAGAAGCATATTGCCCATTTTATCCTCTGTGGTGCAGCAGGAGCAAGTGTAGGGGTAGTGCTGGCACTGGTACGGTTATATTTGGGCTGGTTCTACGTGCGCGATCGCCTCTACAGTCCCACAGTATTTTATGAAGAGTCAGGCTGGTATGACGGTCAAACTTGGACGAAGCCCCAAGAAGTCCTCAACCGTGATCGCTTGGTTGTCACATATGGAATCAAACCCATTCTCCAACGGTTACAATTTACCTTCGCTGGCTTGGCTGGGTTGTTGCTTATTGGTACTATAGTTTGGCAATTGTTGTAAATAGTCATTTGTTTTTTGTCATTAGTAAAAACAAATGACAAAGAATAAATGACAAATAATAAAATAGTGATAAATTTTAACCCATGACAATGGGAAAACGAACTCAAGCCACAGCACTGGAAGTCCGGTTACTGCGGGAAGGCATTATTGAATCTAGGCATATAGTCCAGGCTGTTGTATGTGACGAACGAGGACGGGTTCTAACCGTTGCCGGCAACTCTGAAACTGCTGCGTTTGTCCGTTCAGCGCTCAAACCATTTCAGGCACTCGCAGTCACCACCACAGGCACACTGGAACGCTACGACCTCAGCGATCGCGACTTAGCGATTATCACAAGTTCCCACAAAGGAACAATAGAGCAAGTAAGACAGGTATTTAATATCCTCTGGCGCACTGATCTCGACCCGTCGGTACTCCAATGTCCGATTCCTGAAGGCAAACGAAGTCCTCTGGAATATAATTGCTCTGGTAAACATGCGGGAATGTTAGCTGTTTGTCAACAACGCCATTGGCCTTTAAATAACTACTTGGAACGCAAGCACCCAATACAGCAGTTGATTTTAGGCAAAGTAGCAGAATTACTGCGAATGCCAGCAGAGGAATTTATCAGCGCTCACGACGACTGCGGCGCACCAACTTATCTGATGCAACTCAGTCAGATGGCGTCTTTGTATGCTCTGTTAGCTTCTAGTACCAATTTAGATATGGAGCGTATTGTCCGTGCTATGACTCATCACCCAGCTATGGTGGCAGGAGATGGAGAATTTGATACGGAACTGATGCGTTTAACTCCAGGAGAACTAGTAAGTAAAGCTGGTGCGGAAGGAGTGCAGTGCATTGGTAGACTCGGTGAGGGCATGGGATTAGCGATTAAAGTCATGGATGGATCAAAAAGGGCAAAATATGCCGTTGCTATCCACTTGCTCCAGCAGATGGGCTGGATTAGTCCTAGTGCGGCAGAAAGCCTGTCAGAAAAGTTTATGACCTTGGGAAAATACAAGCGTTTAGAAGTTATTGGTGAATTATCATTTTTGTAGTTGCCAAACTTTTGACTTTGGGTTACACTAGAAAAGTCAAGAGACGACGCGGGATAGAGCAGCCTGGTAGCTCGTCGGGCTCATAACCCGAAGGTCAGTGGTTCAAATCCACTTCCCGCCACCAACTAAAAGACAAAATAAATCCCTGCAATCTGTAAAGGTTGTGGGGATTTGTTTTATTTTGATCTATTCTGGAGTAGGAACATTCCAAAAAGCGCGGAGAATCATGGTTGTGAAGTTGCAGCGACCAATTTTAGTGGGAGGACTGGGACTGTCTTTTTCCCTGTGGATGTTAGAAAGTTGGCATCATTCAATAGTGCAGGTAGGTGAGTTTGGTTTATTGAGCACCTTAGCTGTTGGCAGTGGTTTATGGTTATTTCAAAAAAATCGCCCGAAAGACAGTTTAGAGCAGTTAGATGCCATGCTCGTGGATCGGGCGACAGTGGAAAGTGCGATCGCCAAAGCTGAAGCCGTAATTAACCAACTAGCACAAGAAGCAGAAACCCATACAGCCTTAGAGGCACTGCGAGAACAAGTTGCACAACTGATGTTGGAGCTAGACAGGCAAGAAATTAAACTGGCTGTTACTGGTGGAAAATCTGTAGGTAAAAGCAGTTTGATTCAAGTATTAGCAGAAACTTTGCATACAACGTCTGTACACTTGCAAGAGACAGCACCTTTATTTAGAGAAGCAGGTGACAAGTCAGATGCAGCTGTTTTGGCAGAATTAACAAACTCTGATTTTGTCTTGTTCGTCACAAACGGTGATTTGACAGATTCAGAATTTCAAAGCCTACAGCAAATAAAGGCAGCAAATCAACCCACAATCTTGGTTTTCAACAAACAAGACCAGTATTTGGCAGATGAACGCGCCAGCGTGTTGCTTTCATTAAAACAAAGGTTGCAAGGAAATGTAGTCGCAACTGCGGTGTCTCCCGTTCCCATCAAAGTACGGAAGCATGAGGCTGATGGTTCTGTGCAAGAGTGGATGGAACAACCAGCGCCAGATATCGAACAGTTGACACAGCAATTAAGCGAGATTTTGGCGCAACAAGGACAACGACTGGTGTGGGTAACAACCATGAGAAAAGCCGGGTTGCTGAAAGCTGAGGCGAAAAACTGGCTGAATGGAACCAGACGCGATCGCGCTACTCCAGTTATGGAACAATATCAGTGGATAGCTGCTGCTGCTGCTTTTGCTAACCCAGTACCAGCGCTGGACATCCTGGCAACTGCGGCAATTAATGCTCAGATGGTAATGGATTTAGGTAATATATATCAGCAAAAATTTTCTCTGGAACAAGCACAAACTGTAGCTGGAACAATGGGAAGTTTGATGCTGAAACTAGGTTTAGTGGAACTTTCTACAAAGGCTATTAGTACTCTTCTGAAAAGTAACGCCGTCACCTTTGTTGCTGGTGGCGTGGTTCAGGGAGTGAGTGCCGCTTATCTTACCAGGGTAGCAGGGTTGAGTCTAATCGAGTATTTCCAACAACAAGAAGTAGCTATAGATTCTGGAAATGCTTTGAATTTGGACAAGTTGCGGCAAACTTTGCAAAAGGTATTTCAGCAAAATCAGCAAATGCCTTTTTTGCAAGGGTTTGTTAAGCAAGGCGTAAAGCGTTTATTGCCAGAAGCGCAACAGGTTTAAGTAGTCTGTGTTCATTGGGTTGTGAGATGATCTCACGCAGAGGCGCAAATTTTTTTTAGCGCCTTTGCGTCAGCCTGTGATTGTATAAATTGATAATTTATACAAATAGACATTACTAAATATCTAGTCTATGGAAATGGAATGGTATAGTATAAGTACTTAATTAATGTAGATATAAACTTTTTAGCTTATGCAAATCACGGGAGCAACAACTGGCGCTGGGCTTCCTCATGGAATTGGACACTCTAATTCTTGGAAATATTTTTCTACAAGCAATTATTCGGGAACTATTAATCATGAAAAGTATGTATACTATTCAGTTCCAAGGAAGTATATGTGTTGTAGCTTTGAAGAAAGAAGGATGAAAGCTTTACAGGAAAAGCAAAAGCTGAAAAAATACAAAAAACTAATAAAAGCCGTACAAATCGCTAACTGTAAATGACTATTGCTTTAAAAGCATCTAAATCATTCTCAGATTATCCACCACTTACACATGCAGGGATAACGGCAACCTATTTTTTAATAAGTTCTAGCAAGGCATTATTACAGCCTTCTGTAAGTTATGGATATTTATTGGCGCTCCATTCAAGTTCTGTCACACCACAAGTAGCGCTAATATCAAAGCTAAGTTTAATTAATTTTTAAGTGTACTTAAATGCAAGATTGAAAATACCTTCTTAAAAGTCTATAAATGGTTCATATATAGTTACAACTTACTAACCACTTATTTAAAAGGTATCTAAATAATTATTCAGAATATCCAGCGCCTGCAAAAGCTGCAAAAGCAGTAGTATATAGAGCTTGCTTTGTAATAAGTTTTAGCAAAGTATTATTACAGCGTTCCGCAGTGTCTGGATATTTATTGGCATACCATCAAAGTGATGTCATGAGCGATCGCCCCTGTATTTTCTCCTTTTTTGCTGGCTCAGGTTTCCTAGATTTAGGATTTGAAACCAGCGGATTTAACATTGTTTATGTCAATGAAATTTTCTCCCCATTCATGGCAGCATACCGCTATTCACGGGAGGTTCTCAACCTAACATTGCCTGAATATGGATACCATGACGGGGAAGCAGGAGACATAACCAAACTTAGCGAAGGTTTACAGGCACAACGTCTCTGGGAATTAGTACAAGACTGCCGTAAATTTAATAATATTGTTGGCTTTATTGGTGGCCCTCCCTGTCCTGATTTTTCTATTGGGGGAAAAAACAGAGGGCGTTTAGGAGATAATGGCAAACTTTCGGCTTCCTATATTGAATTAATTTGTCGTAATCTTCCAGATTTCTTTTTATTTGAGAATGTTAAGGGTTTATGGAGGACGACAAAACATCGTCTGTTTTTTGAATCGCTAAAGCAACAATTACAGCAAGCAGGCTATATATTAACAGAGCGATTAATTAATGCTATTGAATTCGGTGTACCTCAAGATAGAGACAGAATTATTCTTATTGGCTTCCGAAATAATTTCATCAAGGAGATAGGAATAGAAATTGAAAGTGACAAGTTATTACCTGAAGTAGCTTTTCCTTGGCAAAATCTAATTTTATATCCTCAAGAAAAAGTTTTTGCTTATCCTTGGCGTCAATGCGAACCATTCAAAGAAAATTATATATTACCTTGTCCTGACGGTATCCCTCAAGAACTAACTGTTGAATATTGGTTTATAAAAAATGATGTAACAAAGCATCCCAATGCTAAACATTATTTTCAACCAAGGGCAGGTATTACGAAATTTGCTGCTATTGATGAAGGAGATGATTCTAAGAAATCTTTCAAACGTCTGCACAGATGGCGCTACTCTCCAACAGCTTGTTATGGAAATAATGAAGTACATTTGCATCCCTACAAAATCCGCCGAATATCTGTGGCTGAAGCTTTAGCAATACAATCTTTGCCTGCAAATTTTGTTCTTCCAGAGCATATGTCACTCACGAATAAGTTTAAGACTATTGGTAATGGCGTTCCATATTTGGCATCAAATGCGTTAGCTCAAACTATTCTTGACTTCTTAGCACTTGGTGGGGAAAAAACTGTTGAGCTTTCTAAGCTTAGAATTGCCTAATATCAACTCAAATACCTACACTAATTTAGAAACATTGGCCAAACCGACATACAATACTTAGTCAGCAGGCTGTTTTCAAGATAAACTCTTAATAAATATGGTTTAATATAAATATAAGAAATGTTTTAATTTTTTATAAATTAATAATCAATCATTGGCATAAAACACGATGGCAGCAGACTATCCAGACATTGATATTGCGCCATTTATCGATCACGCCTTGTTAACGCCAACAGCTACCCCAGAGCAGGTTGAGCAATGGTGTGAAGAAGCATACAGATTTAATTTTGCGGCGGTTTGTCTGTTCCCCGCTTATGTGAAGCAAGCAACGGAACTCCTTCACGGCAAAGACCCTAAAGTTTGCACAGTGATTGGCTTTCCCGCTGGTGCGACGACTTCAGCAGTCAAGTTGTATGAAGCTCAAGAAGCTACGGAAAGTGGAGCTACTGAGTTGGATGTGGTAATCAACCTTGGCTGGTTGAAAGCTGGCAAAACTGAAGAAGTCCACCGAGAGATTGCCGAAATTTGTGAAGCAACTGGGCAGACTATCAAGGTTATTTTAGAAACCAACCTGTTGACGGATGCGGAGAAGAAGCTGGCAGCAGAAATATCTATGGAAGCGGGAGCAGCATTCTTAAAAACCAGTACAGGTTGGAATGGTGGAGCTACAGTCGCAGATGTGAAACTTTTGAAGGAAGTAGCAAAAGAAAGGGTAGGCATTAAGGCATCAGGCGGTATTCGCACTGTCAATCAAGCCCTAGACTTAATCTTAGCGGGCGCTACTAGATTAGGCACATCTCGCGGTATCGATTTGATCCGCCAGCGCGATAACCTGGAGAAGGGTGAATAGTCATTTGTCTTTTGTTGTCTGTCCTATCCTACCCTTCTCCTGATGGAGACCAAGGCGAAGAGGAAGCTGGCCTCAAGGGGTCTATGTCATTTGTCCTTCGTTCTAACCTAATGACTAATGACTAATGACCAATGATTAATGACTAATGACTAATGAGTAGAACTTATAAAGCAACTGGAATTAATCTCAAAACTCAGGCGCTGGGAGAATCGGATAAAATAGTGACAATTTTGACACAGGAATTCGGTTTGATTCGAGCAGTTGCCCCTGGAGCACGTAAGCACAACTCCAGCCTGGGCGGTAGGAGTGGAATGTTCGTGGTCAATGAACTATTGATTGCTAAAGGGCGATCGCTTGATAAAATTACTCAAGCACAGACGTTAAAAACTTATCCAGGTTTGGCTAAAGATTTGGGAAAACTCGCTGCTAGCCAGTATTTAGCAGAAATAGTTCTATGTCAGGCTTTGAGCGAACAACCCCAAGAAGAACTTTATGAGATCCTCAATGAACATCTGAGTCGCTTGGAAGCATTGCCCAAAACAGAAGTATCTGCTCTGTTGGCTTACCTGGCTCATGCAGTATTTCACCTTTTAGCCTTAGCAGGACTGACGCCTCAAGTACAAGTCTGTTGCTTAACTGAGCGCCCTTTAACACCAAACTTCACAGACCCCAACTGGCAAGTAGGATTTAGTATTCCTACAGGTGGGATAATCTGTTTAGAAACCTGGGAAGGCTTACGAAGAGAGAAGGAAAGGAGCCAGCGTCATGCTTTAGTTCCTAAAGTTGAAGCGACTGGCGTGGAAAGACAAAGAAATTCTTCTTTCCCTTCATCACCACATGCCGTAATTCCTGACTCCCAAACAGTTGTTGTCCATCGGCAAGAAATACCTGTAATTTCTAATCGCCTGAGCGCTATTGAACTGGCAATGCTCCAACAGTTATCCCAACTAGAGATAATGCAAATTGATGCAGTCAAAGATTATGGCTGGTTATCTGTTGAGCAAATTTTGCGCCAGTATACTCAGTATCATTTAGGTCGCCCTATTCGCTCTGCTACCTTAATAGACTCTTATTTTGCTGCCAACCATGATGCAACCATCTGATTTGGATAAAAAAGTCCTGCCTTTGTCACCAAGTTACGCCAAAAAACAGAATAGGGCATCAGATCCTACCGTAACGAATAATCATTTGAGTGCCGTTTCCAAGCCGACACCCAGCCAAATAAATGATCAAGAAATGCCCCCAAAAGACGTTTCTAAAAATGATCAAGACTGGACGACAGAAATACAAAAAACTGATGTTCCAAGTCAATCAGAAAAACAATCTGACAACCAATTAATCAGTGTTGAGACAGATGACAATGGCAATAGCAACGGGCAAATACCAGTAGCTACTGCCACAGAAAAAGAAGCATCGAAATTAGATGGATCTGGTTCAGGCAAAGAAGCCGTATCAGGTAAGACACAACATCTGGGATTTTTACCTGTATTGAAAAACCCTAATTTCCTGGCTCTTTGGGGTGGTCAAGTTTTCTCTCAACTGGCGGACAAAGTGTATCTGGTGTTGATGATTGCCTTGATTAACAGTCAGTTTCAAGCAAGTAATCAAAGCATTAGTGCTTGGGTGTCAGCCTTGATGATGTCTTTTACCATTCCAGCGGTGCTGTTTGGTTCCGTCGCTGGTGTGTTTGTTGATCGCTGGTCGAAAAAGGTTGCGCTGGTGGCAACGAATGTTTGGCGCGGCATCCTGGTTTTGTCAATTCCCTTGTTACTGTGGTTGACTCATGATTGGAAACCTATAGGAATGTTGCCAGTCGGCTTTGTGATCATCTTGGGTGTGACTTTTTTAGTTTCCACACTGACGCAGTTTTTTGCACCAGCAGAACAAGCAGCAATTCCTTTGGTGGTGGAAGAACGGCATTTACTTTCAGCAAACTCCCTTTACACGACAACGATGATGGCATCGGTGATAATCGGCTTTGCTGTAGGGGAACCGCTGTTGGCGATCGCTGATGAAATTTGGCTGCAACTCGGTGGTAATGGTGGACTAGGTAAAGAACTTTTGGTAGGTGGCAGTTATGCGATCGCTGGACTAATTTTGTTGTTCCTAGCAACTAACGAAAAATCTCATCACCCCGAAACAGAATTTCCTCATGTATTTTCTGACCTACGGGATGGTTTTAGCTATCTAAAAGCGAATCATCGTGTTCGCAATGCCTTGCTTCAGCTAATTATCTTGTTTTCTGTCTTTGCAGCATTGACTGTTCTAGCCGTTCGCATGGCAGAAATAATTCCCAACTTAAAAGCTTCCCAGTTCGGCTTTTTGCTAGCAGCAGGTGGCGTTGGAATTGCTGCTGGAGCAACAATTCTTGGTCAATTTGGTCAACGCTTCTCCTATAGTCAACTAAGTTTGTGCGGTTGTTTAGGTATGGCAGCATCTCTGATTGGTCTGTCGATATTCACAACACAACTATGGTTAGTCCTATTGTTGGTGGCGTTGTTGGGTATCTTTGGTGCACTAGTAGGTATTCCCATGCAAACCGCTATCCAAACAGAAACCCCGCCAGAAATGCGTGGTAAAGTCTTTGGCCTACAAAATAATGTAATTAATATTGCCCTATCGTTACCCTTGGCATTAGCAGGTGTTGCAGAAACTTTTGTGGGATTACAGGCAGTTTTTTTAGGATTAGCAGCAATCGTCTTTTCAGGAGGTATATTAACCTGGTATAACTCACATAAGTAGTCATCAGCTAACAGGAGTTGTTATCCATTACCTTTTTACCTAAAGATTTTGTGTTCATGGTAAACTGAGACCAGTGAAAATTTATCATATACTTGCTGGAAATCAACCTGACATTAGCCAGAATAAGTTGTTTAAATACGTGAAATTAACAACTTATAAGTAAAGTAAATAAAGCCATAAATCCATTGGTTTAATCAGTTGAAAAATCAACTTTTTTAACTACTGTGTGGCATGGCAGGAATTTATTATGACTAAAAAACTAGCAAGTACAGCAGAATAAAAAAAAGACAACAAAAGACACAAAACTGAATAAAACAAACCCGCTTTTCTGATAGCTAATAAAGAATGCGTATAGCCTGGATTGGAAAAAAATCACCCTTTTGCGGTAATGTCACCTACAGTCGAGAAATTACAAATTCCTTGCTAGACCGGGGACACCAAGTTAGCTTTCTTCACTTCGCTCAAGAAGAATCGGAACCAGATAACTGGCCAAACTTCCAAGAAGTTTCCCTACCCTTCATTTACAAGTCCCAGGTTTACACAATTCCCACTTTTAAAGCAACTAAAGTTTTAACTCAGTCGCTGCGGCAAATCAAGCCGGATGTAGTTCATGCTTCCTTGACCCTATCTCCCCTTGACTTTGTTTTACCAGAAATATGTGAGCAACTGAATTTGCCCCTAATTGCCACTTTTCACACACCATTTGCTGGGAAAGGGGCAAAACTGATTTCGGGAACGCAACTTTTGGCTTATCAACTCTACGCGCCTTTTTTGGTTAACTATGATCGCGTAATTGTATTTTCCCAAATTCAGCGAGAATTATTGGCACGTATGGGGGTGCGAGAAGAAAATATTGCTGTAATTCCCAACGGTGTTGATACTGGTAAGTATTCTCCGGGAACTTCTAAAGCAAAAGCGGAATTTAAAGCCGAACGTTTGTTTGTCTATCAGGGTCGGATAGCCCCAGAAAAAAATGTTGAAGCTCTCCTCCGCGCTTGGAAGCAATCGGATATGGGAGTTGAAAGCAAGTTATTAATTGTGGGTGATGGACCTTTGAAGCCCTCTTTAGAATCGTTTTATGGTTCAGAATACGGCATTATCTGGTTAGGATTTGTTGCTAATGAAGACCGCCGCATCGAAATTTTGCGGGGCGCGGATGTATTTATTTTGCCTTCACTAGTAGAGGGGTTATCTTTATCTCTATTAGAGGCAATGGCATCTGGACTGGCTTGTTTGGCAACAGACGTAGGTGCAGATGGAGAAGTATTAGAAAAAGGCGCAGGCATAGTTCTGAATACAAAAACAGTGCGATCGCAATTAAGAACCCTCTTGCCAGTGTGCCAAGATCATCCTGATCTGACAACCCTACTGGGGCAAAAGGCTAGAAAGCGTATATTAGACCGCTATACTCTCAGTAAGAATATTACTTTACTAGAAGAACTTTATAAAGAAGTTTTAACACAGCGACCTCTACCACTAAGTCGTAGAGCATAGTAAAAAGTCATCTTTTACTTTTTGTTCATAGATTAAGGTTGCCTACTGTTTTTAAATGAGTCATAATTACTTAAATTGACGTTAATTCGTAGTAGAAAACGTCAAATTTAAGGAATTTTTGCTAGTGTACATCCTAATTGCGATCGCTGCACCCCTGTACGAACTGAAAAGCAGCGGTGCAGGAAATTACGCTAAGCCCAGAACGCAGACGAAGAAAACATTTTAGCACTTGTTTTAGAATTCGGCGATCGCAAAGCTAAATTAGAATTCAGTACTTTGGTTGTTGGTATTAGGATTGACTGTGGAACAAATAGCAAAGGCTTTAAGTTCAGAAATAAAGCCAAGTTAACTAAATCACACAAAATCAGTCCTGAGAGTGATGCAGCAAGACTTGAGATTTAGACTAGTGAAATCTAATTTCTGCCTTTTGGGAATTTCCTACACGAAATTTATAGTTAAATTTTGTTAAGATTAGACACGGCGTTAGCACTTCTTCCTAAACTACCCATTCCCTACCTGAGAGAAACTTGATGCTGCGACTAGAACATATCAGTAAAATTTATCCTACAGGCGAAGTTCTTAAAGATATCAACTGGGAAGTCAAACCAGGGGATCGCATTGGCTTAGTCGGTGTCAACGGTGCGGGAAAATCCACCCAACTCAAAATCATTAGCGGGGAAATTGAACCCACTGCTGGCGAAATCATTCGTCCTAGCAGCTTACACATAGCTTACCTTAATCAAGAGTTTGAAGTAGACCCTAGCCGCACTGTTAGAGAAGAATTTTGGATGGTTTTCAAAGAAGCCAATCAAGTGCAGTTATCGTTAGCGCAAGTGCAGCGCGAGATGGAAACGGCTACCCCAGAGGAGCTAGATAGATTAATTGACAAGTTGGATCGTTTACAGCGCCAATTTGAAGCCTTGGATGGCTACGCCTTAGACACGCGCATCGGGAAAATCTTACCAGAGATGGGGTTTGGGCTAGAAGATGGCGATCGCCTCGTCAGTGCCTTCAGTGGTGGCTGGCAAATGCGGATGAGTTTGGGTAAAATCCTCCTGCAAAAACCTGACTTATTGCTGCTGGACGAGCCAACTAACCATCTGGATTTAGAAACCATTGAGTGGTTGGAAAATTACCTCAAAGGGTTAATTACTCCAATGGTAATAGTTTCCCATGACCGGGAGTTTCTTGATCGCCTCTGCACACAAATTGTAGAAACTGAACGTGGTGTTTCTGCAAACTACCTCGGCAATTACTCAGCATATCTACAACAAAAAGCCGAAAATCAATCAGCGCAACTTAGTGCTTATGAACGTCAGCAAAAAGAATTAGAAAAACAGCAAACATTTGTTGACAGATTTCGCGCCAGTGCTACCCGCAGTACCCAGGCAAAAAGCCGGGAAAAGCAACTGGACAAAATCGAGCGCATAGAAGCACCTATCGCTGGGATGAGAACTCTGCACTTCCGCTTTCCTCCTGCACCCCGCAGTGGACGCGAGGTAGTGGAAATTAAAGAGTTAACTCATATCTATGATGATAAAATTCTGTTTTTGGGAGCAAATCTCTTAATTGAAAGGGGCGATCGCATTGCCTTTCTCGGCCCCAATGGTGCTGGAAAATCTACACTTTTGCGGGTAATGATGGGTATGGAAAAACCCACAGAAGGTATCGTTCAATTAGGCGATCACAACGTTATTCCCGGTTATTTTGAGCAAAATCAAGCTGAAGCGTTGGATTTAAACAGAACTGTTATGGAAACAATCCATGATGAAGTTCCCGACTGGAAAAACGAAGAAGTCCGCACGCTTTTAGGACGGTTTTTATTCACTGGTGACACCGTATTTAAGGCAGTTGCAGCATTAAGTGGGGGAGAAAAAGCTCGTCTAGCATTGGCAAAAATGCTCTTACGTCCCGCGAACTTACTAATTTTAGATGAGCCAACAAACCACTTGGATATTCCAGCTAAAGAAATGTTGGAAGAAGCCTTACAAAACTATGATGGCACGGCAATTGTAGTATCTCATGACCGCTATTTTATCTCTCAGGTAGCTAACAAAATCGTGGAAATCCGCGATGGCGAATTCCGTGTCTATTTAGGAGATTATCATTACTATCTCCAGAAAATTGCCGAAGAAAAAGAACAAGCAAAGTTAGCTGCGATCGCTGCCGAAAAAGCAGCTAAAAAAGCTGCCAAAGCTGCGAAATCTGGGACAAAACGGAAATAAAGGACTGGGAAATGGAAAAGTAGTAGCGTTTAAACGCTACTACTAAGTAATCACTGGCATTTAGCGATCGCAAATACTATAAAAAAATTACTAAATTTTAAAAAATATCTAAAAAAACTGCAAGTCCTTCATAAAAGAAGTTAATAAGCAGAAATTCACTTGCGGCAGCGATTAGCAATGGTATCATTCGGGTATTACAAAAAGTAAAGGGCAATTTTACTATGACCAAAGCACCTGTTGCTCCTGTGGTGCTAGTCATTTTAGACGGATGGGGCTACTGCGAACAGACGCGAGGAAACGCTATTGTCGCGGCGAAAACTCCAATTGTGGAAAGTTTATGGGCAGCTTATCCACACACCCTCATTCGCACATCAGGAAAAGCTGTAGGGTTGCCAGAGGGCCAAATGGGCAACTCGGAAGTCGGTCATTTGAACATTGGGGCTGGGCGAGTAGTACCGCAAGAATTAGTACGCATCTCAGATGCGGTCGAAGACGGTTCTATTGCTTTAAACCCAGCACTTGTGAAAATTTGTCAGGAAGTTCGCTCTCGGAATAGCAAGCTTCATTTAGTAGGACTTTGTTCTGAAGGTGGGGTGCATTCACATCTCACTCATTTATTCGGACTACTAAACTTAGCCAAAAACCAGGGAATTTCAGAAGTTTGTATCCACGCCATCACCGATGGTCGTGACACCTCCCCAAAAGATGGTGTAAAAGCAATAACGCTCTTGCAAGACTACATAGATCGCACAGGAATTGGGCGGATAGTAACTCTCAGCGGTCGCTACTACGCGATGGATCGCGATCACCGCTGGGATCGGGTCAAACGCGCTTATGACGTGATCACACAAGATAGTGTTGGTAATGGTCTTGAGGCTGTAGAAGTCTTGCAAGCATCTTACGCCCAAGGAGTGAATGACGAGTTTGTCCTCCCAATCAGAATTGCTCCCGGTGCAATAGAACCTGGGGATGGGGTAATATTTTTCAACTTTCGCCCCGATCGCGCCAGACAGCTAACTCAAGCTTTGGTTAGTCCCAAATTTAACGGCTTTGAAAGACAGCAAATCACGCCGCTGTCGTTTGTCACTTTTACTCAGTACGATTCAGACTTACCTGTGGCTGTAGCCTTTGAGCCTCAAAATCTGAGTAATATTCTGGGAGAAGTAATAGCCAATCATGATCTCAAGCAGTTCCGCACCGCCGAAACCGAAAAATACGCCCATGTCACCTATTTTTTCAATGGTGGTCTAGAGGAACCTTTTGCTGGAGAAGACCGGGAACTAGTAAGCAGCCCAATGGTGGCGACTTATGATAAAGCCCCGTCAATGTCAGCACAAGCAGTTACAGATGTAGCGATTGCCGCGATTAAAAAGGCTATCTACTCCCTAGTTGTAATTAACTATGCCAACCCAGACATGGTAGGACATACGGGTCAGATTGAAGCTACAATTACAGCAATTGAAACGGTTGATCGCTGTTTGGGTCGCCTCATCGAAAGCATTTGCAAAGTCGGTGGTACAACAATTATTACTGCTGACCACGGCAACGCTGAGTATATGCTAGATGATAAGGGTAACCCCTGGACGGCTCACACCACCAACCCAGTCCCTTTGATCCTGGTAGAAGGAGAGAAAGTTAAAATCCCCGGACACGGCACAAATGTCGAACTGCGAAACGATGGCAAGCTATCCGACATTGCCCCCACAATTCTGGAGATTTTACAACTACCTCAGCCACCAGAAATGACTGGGCGATCGCTGTTAAAAGCAGCAGAATATGACTTACAACGAACTCGCACCCCCGTGCAAGCCGGGCTGTAAAAGAGTTAAGAGAAAACAGCTAACAGTAAACGGTTAACTGTTTTCTCAACCCTGATTCCTCTGTTTTTAAACTTGTTATAAATGAGATTGCTACCATGACAGTTACTAATATCGTGCAAGGCATTTGGGCATTTTCTGCCATTGGTTTGATTGTCTTGGTGTTGCTACATAGCCCCAAAGGTGATGGTATTGGAGCTATTGGCGGACAAGCCCAATTATTTAGTAGCACTAAGAGCGCAGAAAATACATTGAACCGAGTTACTTGGGCACTAACAGTCATTTTTCTAGGTTTAACAGTAGTTTTGAGTGCCAATTGGCTGCCTAAGTAAAGATTGGCAAATAGGGAAATAGGAAAATGGGGAACATAATCCAGAACCTAAGACCTAATACTCTCAAAAATTTAGTTACACACCGATTACTAGCAGCTCTTGCCTTAGCCATAGGTACAGGGCTGCTAGTTACTTTTACTAACTTACAGTTGACAAATGCCTTGATAAAACCGATTTTATATGATCAAGAATTTATCATTTCTCCTCTCCTGTGCACCTCTCCCCCAAAACCTCATCCCCTACCGCCTAGACTGGCACAGTGGCAAGATAGGACAAACAGTGGTGACTACTTTTCCCAAGTAACAACAACCCAAGTCGGTTATTTAATTTGGTCGCAATTTCCTATTCGAGTTTATGTAGAACTACCAAAAGCAGTAAATGGTAAGCAGGCTCAAGAATGGGTTAACACGGTATCTCAAGCTGTACAGGAGTGGAGTGTTTATTTACCTTTAACACTAGTTGAACAGCCAGAGGTTGCCAACATTAAGATTGTGCAAAAAGCGCCACCTCTTCAAACTTCTCCTGAAAGCAAAATTCCTCGTGCACGTTCTGCACTAACCACCTACGAGTTATACCTTAACAACAAAGTTTTATCTCACCGCTTTACTATCTTGGTGAGTCCTAATCAGATTGGTAATTATCTCACCGCTGCTGTTCGCCACGAATTCGGTCATGCGCTGGGAATTTGGGGTCATAGTCCGCTACAAACAGATGCCCTATATTTTTCCCAAGTTCGCAACCCCCCGCCTATTTCTCCTAGAGACGTGAATACTCTGAAGCGGATTTATGAACAGCCAACCAGTTTGGGATGGTCTTTACAAAGTCCTGATTTCTAAATTCTGAGCTAAATTATAAAACCGCTTATGTGTATTTAATACAACAACACAACAAGCGGTTTCCACGTTGTTTAACAGCGCCAACTAGTTAGCAGCACCAGAAGTCGCTAACTCTGCCAAACGTTCTTGTTGGTCTTGAGATATACAAGATTGGATAACTGTCTCTAAGTCGCCTTCCAAAACAGGGTTAAGGGAATAGTTTTGACCTAAGCGGTGGTCAGTAACGCGGTTATCTTTATAGTTGTATGTACGAATTTTTTCCGATCGCGACCCTGTACCAACCTGCGATCGCCTCATGGAAGTTACCTCTTCCTGCTGTTCACGTAGTTTTATTTCGTACAACTTCGCCCGCAGAATTTGCATCGCCCGTTCTTTGTTCTGCAACTGGCTGCGTTCTTCCGTACAGAAAATTCGTATTCCTGTTGGTTTGTGCATCAAGTCAACGGCTGTTTCTACCTTGTTGACGTTTTGTCCACCAGCGCCGCCAGAACGAGCTGTGGTCATTTCAATATCTTTGGGATCAATATGAATTTCCACATCATCCACCTCTGGCATAATCGCCACTGTGGCAGTAGAAGTGTGAACCCGTCCCCCAGCTTCAGTTGTTGGCACACGCTGCACCCGATGCACTCCAGCTTCAAATTTTAGCTGGCTATAAACGTTGTCACCTTTAATTTCTAGTATGACCTCTTTCCAACCGCCCATTTCTCCTCGAGATTCGCTCACTAGAGAAACTTTCCAACCTTGAGTCTGGGCATAGCGGGTGTACATCTGCATCAAATCGCCAGCCCAAATACTAGCTTCATCGCCACCAGTACCAGCGCGAATTTCCAACATGATATTCTTTTCATCATTGGGGTCGCGTGGTAGCAGTAAGACTTTCAAGCAAGACTCTAAATGTTCTATTTTTTCTTCAAGTTCCTTTACTTCCACTGCTGCCATTTCTTGCAACTCTGGGTCACTGGCAGATTCTTTGTAAACCTGACGCGCTCCGATCAAGTCTTCTTGGGCTGTTTTCCAAATTTCGTATGTATCAACGACCTCTTCCAAAGAAGAACGAGACTTAGCAATTTCTTGATACTCATCAGGATTGCTAGCGGTATCGGGGTCACCAAGACGACGAGTCAATTCATTAAAAGTTTGTTCAACGGATTTTAGCTTGTCCAGTAAGTATGATTCAGCCATGACGAGTGCGATCGCTCCTTAAAATAACAAGTTGGCTCGAGCATATAAATGACAATCGACCCAGCTGATGCAGGGTCGTCGTTAACAGCAGAGCCAACCCGCTACTTTTTGTTTTGGTCGTCGCCAGATGTTTGAGTGCTGCTCATACCATATTTGCGGAGGAAGCGCTCTACTCGACCCTCAGTGTCAATAATCTTCTGAGTCCCAGTGTAAAATGGGTGATTCCCAGACCAAACATCTACGTGCAATTCTGGCTTTGTAGAGCCAACAGTCATGACAACTTGACCGTTGCAGTAAACTTTAGCTTCTGGATACCATTTGGGATGAATATCAGATTTAGCCATTGTTCCTTGTGTAGTGAATCTATATAAATTATAACTTTCAGCTTTCAATCAAGACTAGGGACTAGGTATTGGTAACTTGTGACTGGGTACTAGGAACAAGGATTGAAACTCTTAAAACTTCTTGCCAATCCCCCAATCCCCAATCCCCAATCCCCAATCCCCAATCCCCAATCCCCAATCGCTTATCGCTTGGAGTACTGAGGTGCTTTCCGGGCTTTGTGCAAACCATATTTTTTTCGCTCTTTTGCCCGGGGATCGCGAGTCAGATAGCCTTCAGTTTTCAAAGGTGAGCGGTTCTCTGGGTCTAGTTGACACAAAGCACGGGCAACTCCCAAGCGGATGGAGTCAGCCTGTCCGGTCAAGCCACCACCTTCAGCTTTAACTAAAATGTCATATTCGTTTTCCAGTCCCAGAGTTTCTAGAGGTGCTTTGATGACGCCAAGGTAGTTGGCGTTGAATTGGAAATACAAGGTTCCATCTTTACCGTTCACAGTCAGTTGACCGTTACCTGGAATCAAGCGTACCCTTGCTACTGAGCATTTCCGACGACCAGTACCCCAGTACACGGCACGACCGCTATTGGCCTCTGCTACTACCATTAATTTTCTTCTCCAGGAATTGTATTAACTTTTAGTTCTTTGGGTTTTTGAGCTTCGTGGGGATGAGTGGGCCCAGCGTAGACTTTTAGTTTGGTAAATAGCTGCCTACCCAGGCTATTTTTGGGTAGCATACCTTTTACAGCATGTTCTAGTATCCTTTCTGGTACGCGTTGTTGCAGCTTGGCAAAGGTTTCCGTCTTCATCCCACCGGGACGACCAGAATGGCGATGGTAAATCTTTTGAGTACGCTTTTTGCCTGTAACGGCTACTTTTTCGACATTGACGACGATGACGAAATCACCTGTATCGAGGTGGGGAGTATATTCGGGTTTCTTTTTACCTCTGAGGATCTGGGCGATTTCAGTGGCGAGGCGGCCAAGACGTTGGTCAGTAGCGTCTACTACGTACCACTCACGCTCAAGAGATTCTTGAGAAGGAAGATATGTTTTACTCATTGTTGTTTGTCCTTTGTCTTTTGTCTTTTGTCCTTTGTCATTTGTCCTTTGTCCTTACTTAATGATCAATGAACAATGACTCTTGACTAATAACGAATTTTGGCAGGGTTTCGTACCAAATTTCTTTTGGAAAGGGAAAATCTGGATAGCCGACTCGCAATAAGCATAAGCCTTGGGGAGGTGCGGCGTGTTTCACCTCTTCCCGACGTTGTTCTTTCCAGAGTTCGGTGAAGCTAGTAAGCGATCGCTTCCCAGAGCCTACTTGTGCCAGCATCCCTACTAACAGCCGTACCATGCCATACAAAAATCCATCTGCCTGTATTTCAATATGGATAAATGATCCATTGCGACAACACTCTGCTGCTTGCACCTCTACCCAGGAATGCGATCGCTTTGACCCTGCACGGTGAAAAGCAGCCAAATGATGTTTTCCCATTAACGGTTTCAAAGCGGCTTGGATTAAGGATTCATCCAAGGGAGCATAATAATAATGCCAACTTAAGGGTTGTACGAACAAGTTCGGTACATTTTCAGTGTATATGGTGTAGCGATACCGCCGATAGGCTGCATGAAAGCGAGCATGCCAATGGTTACCTACACTTGCTGAAGCCCTTATTAATATATCTTGAGGGAGATAGCTGTTAAGGATTGTTGCCCACTTGTGAGATGGGATTAAACCTGTTGCGTCAAAATGGGCTACTTGAGCAGCAGCGTGAACTCCGGCGTCGGTTCGCCCGGCACCGTGTAGTGCCACATGATACCCAAGAATTTTCGCGATCGCAGCTTCTATCTCTTCCTGAACAGTACGCTGCTGCTTTTGCCGTTGCCAGCCATGAAAGTGAGTGCCCTGGTATTGGATTACCAGAGCTACTCGGTGAGTCGGTGGAGGCTGGTGACTTTCTAACATACAGATTTCGTCATTTATAAGCCAGTGCGGTCTTGGGGGTTTCCCCCATGAGCAACTGGCGTTCGCCCCTGGCGTTCGCCCCTGGCGTGCCGGAGGCATCACCCGGAGGGTCTTTTGTCAGATGAGTTGCAGAGTCTCAAGTAGAAATAACTTGACTCTTGTACAGACGCGATTAATCGCGTCTCTACTATTGACTCTTGACTAATGAATTAGACCAGTTCAATAATGGCCATCTGAGCATTATCGCCTCGACGCGGTACAGTATGCAGAATGCGGGTATAACCCCCTTGACGATTACCATAACGAGTGGGAGCTTGCTCAAATAGCGCGTGAACTAGTTGCTTGTCGAATATATAGCCAAGAGCTTCTCGACGTGCTGCCAAGGAGCCATTTTTGGCTAGGGTAATCATTTTGTCTACTTCACTTCGCAGAACTTTAGCTCGAATTAGAGTGGTGGTAATCCGACCATGACGGATCAACTCGGTGGCGAGCGATCGCAATAAAGCACGGCGCTGATCGGTTGGTTTACTGAGTTTCTTGACGCGACAACGGTGACGCATAATTATGCACTATGAATGACGAACGGTTTTCAATTAAGGGTGTTTAGATCCTCTTTCCTGCGGCAGAGTTATGCCCAAGCGTCGCTGCAAAGCTTCAACTACTTCTTCCGCTGACTTCTGACCGAAGTTCTTAATTTCTAGGAGATCCTCTTGGGTATAATCCAACAAGTCTGCTACAGAGTTAACTTGTGCTCGTTTGAGACAGTTATAAGCCCGCACAGAAAGTTGCAACTCTTCGATGGGAATCTGAGCGGTTGGATCGTCTGGAATATCCGAACCTATATCTGTTGGTTCTAGGGAGATATCTTTCAACGGGTTGAATAAATCTACCAAAATCCCAGCAGCAGAGGATAGTGCTTCTTGGGGGGAGACACTGCCATTCGTCCAAACATCTAACAGCAGTCGGTCTTTTGTGATTGAGCCATCTAAACGGGCTTCTTCAACACTATAGTTAACCTTCCGCACTGGCATAAACACTGAGTCGATTTGAAGAAAGTCCAACGATGTGGCTTCTTCACGTCCTCGCTCTACGGTGCGATACCCTTTACCTTTCTCGATCCGAAATTCCATTTCCAGTTTGCCTCCCTCAGCTAGGGTGGCTACATATTGGGTCGGATCAATGACTTCTACTTCACTGGGTAAATCAAAGTGTGCCGCAGTAACCGTTGCTGGCCCGTTAACGAGCAACCGACCAATTTGAGGTTGAGAAGAATAGCTTTTAAGGATGACTTCCTTCATTTTCATGATGATTTCCAGCACGTCTTCCCGCACGCCCGGAACTGTAGCAAACTCATGTGAAACGCCTGCAATCCGCACTGCTGTGACTGCTGTACCCTCTAAATTAGATAGTAAAACCCGCCGCAGCGCGTTGCCAACAGTTGTTCCTTGACCACGCTCCAGAGGTTCGAGAACAAACTTACTGTAATGGCTACGACTTTCTTCAGTATTAGACTCTACACATTCAATTTGAAACTGCGCCACGGATTAGCCTCCCTTCTTTTAAGGTGCTGCTAGCAGGCAAATCAATTGCCTCACGAATTAAATTTATGCTCTGTAGGTCTAGGTTTATCAAACTTCCAACATCCTATGATGATATAGTTTGACGCTCCTATTGAGCTTACAGGTGCTGAGATATTTTGGGTTTTCCAAAGTTTAGTAGCCCTCCCAGATGGAAGAACTAACGTATCTTTAGTCGCCCAAGTTGACCGAAATTTACAAACCCTCACCCGACGGCAGTTTGCACTTTTATTAGCTCAAGCATCCATTGCAGGTGATTTACCTTGGCTAAAACTTCTCGCCCTTCCCGTTTAACTTTTTATGTTTAAACTCGACGGCGCTTAGGCGGACGGCAACCATTGTGAGGTATCGGAGTAATATCCCGAATTAGTGTAATTTCCAATCCTGCTCCTTGGAGCGCCCGGATTGCTGTTTCTCTGCCTGCTCCTGGTCCACTAACCATTACCTCAATTTGGCGCATCCCTTGATCGATGGCTCGACGTGCTGCGCTCTCAGCGGCGGTTTGCGCTGCAAAAGGAGTTCCTTTTTTTGCTCCCTTAAAACCGCTAGAACCAGCACTAGCCCAGGAGATAACATCTCCATTTTGATCTGTAATGGTGACAATGCTATTGTTGAAAGTAGACTGAATGTAGGCCATCCCGTTGGGGACATTCCGTTTCTGCTTTTTGCTCCCGGATTTTTTAGTTGGTTGTCTCGCCATATTTGTTTAGTTAATTTCAGGTGAAACTTGCTCTGATTAGCAAGCGTTGCAAAATTATTTCCCTGGTGCCTTCTTCTTCCCAGCCACTGTCTGCCTTCTCCCACGACGGGTTCTAGCATTAGTACGAGTTCTTTGTCCTCTGACTGGTAGACCCATGCGATGACGACGCCCTCTATAGGTGCCAATGTCAACTAGGCGCTTGATGTTCATAGACTCCAAGCGCCGTAAGTCCCCTTCAACTTGATAGTTGCTTTCTACTTCTCCTCGCAGGGCTGCTACATCGGCATCACTTAATTCTTTAACACGGGTGTCTGGGTTTACACCTGTAGCCGCTAGAATTTCATGCGACCGTGATAATCCAATTCCGTAGATGTAAGTCAGACCAATTTCGATGCGCTTATCGCGTGGAAGGTCCACTCCGGCAATACGTGCCACAATCAATCTCTCCCTATTTTTCTCGCAATTACTGTTGGAAAAACGTGATTAATCGCGTCTTTTCGTTTTACTGATGGTATATGTGTTATTACCCACTCTAGTGGTAAGAGCGCTAGCCTTGACGTTGCTTATGCTTGGGGTTCACACAAATCACCATGACGCGACCACGACGTTTGATCACGTTACACTTTTCACAAATTTTCTTGACTGAGGCTCTGACTTTCATGCCTTTTCTAATTGACTCCAAATGTTGAATTATAGCATTTTTAGGGAAATTAATTTCAGTTAATTAACTGAATAACACCAAAAAGGTGGTTTTATGGTAGAATTCTCTACATAGATTTACTTCTTCCGTAGTCGATAGGTGATTCTGCCCTTTGTCAAGTCATAGGGAGTTAACTCCACTTTGACGCGATCGCCAGGTAAAATCTTGATGTAGTTGCGGCGAATCTTGCCCGAAATGTGCGCCAGCACGTTAAAGCCATTGTCCAAGTCAACGCGAAACATTGCATTGGGCAAAGACTCAGTAACCGTGCCTTCCATTTCAATCAAATCTTGCTTAGACAATTTGTTTTTTCCTCAACTCAACAATCTCCTATTTAGTTGCACTACCTTCATTTGCAACAGAACACATTTTGAGAAATATATCAACAGCTTATTAATATATCTTAGCGAAAATTTGGATCTATCTTGGCTGTAGAGGGAGCAGTAGGCTACACAAGCAACTTTCAATTTCCGCTCTCCCTCTTGTTATTAAGCTAGGAAGCTATTACTTTTTGAAGTTCGGTAGTGACTTCTTCTTGGGACTGATTACCATTGACCGTGAGGAGTTTTTGGCGATCGCCGTAATAATCAATCAAGGGTGCAGTTTCCGCGCGGTACACTTCTAAGCGCCGACGAATCACCTCTTCGGTATCATCTTTTCGTCCTCTGCCCAGTAAACGTGCTACCACTACTTCATCTGGCGCATCCAAGTTAACTACCCTTTCGCCATGTTGATGCGTTTTTTCTAGTAACTCCTGCAAAAAAACTGCTTGAGTCACTTTGCGGGGAAAGCCGTCAAGAATCCAACCGGAATTGATATCTGGCTGTTCTAGCCGCTCCTGCACCATTTCCTGCACTAGCTGATCAGGAACTAACTCGCCGCTATCAACATAACTTTGAGCCTTGATGCCTAAAGAAGTTTGCTCTTTCATGGCTGTCCTTAATATATCGCCCGTAGAAATATGGGGAATATTCAACTTTTGAGCCAAGGTTTGAGCTTGAGTTCCTTTACCAGCCCCAGGTGGTCCCAAGAAGATTAGTCGCATCACTATTGTTTCACCATTCCTTCATAGCGCTGAGAGATAACATAAGTTTGGATTTGTCTTGCTGTATCAATTGCTACGCCAACCAAAATTAACAACGATGTAGCACCCAGCCCTTTAAACGTGGGCACTCCTAAAGCACTTTCTACACCAGTTGGGATAATAGCAACTAAGCCCAAAAAGATAGCACCCAAAAAGGTGAGTCGGTTCGTCACGCGCTCGATATACTCACTAGTTGCCTTACCCGGACGAATACCAGGAATACTAGAACCCATTTTCTTCAAGTTCTGTGCCACATCTACTGGGTTGAGTATCAACGAAGAATAAAAGTAGCTAAAGAAAATGATGGAAATCATGTAGACCAAAGCATAGATCCAAGAGCCAGAACCGCTTGGGCTTAGATAAGTGTTAACAATATTTGCCAGTTCTGCATTTTTGGTGAAATTGGCTATTAGCAGTGGCAAACTAAGGATCGCAGCCGCGAAAATGATTGGCATCACGCCGCCTTGATTAAGCCGCAAAGGTAGGAAACTACGCTGCTCTGCCAAAACTCGCCGGCCTACTTGGCGACGAGCTGAAATAATTGGGATGCGGCGCATTCCTTCCTGCACAAACACAATACCAACAATTGTTGCCAGGAAAACTAAGACCAGCACTATCACCCGACCCACTATTTCCCGACCACCAACTTGCACCAAATCAATGGTATCGCCTAAAGATTTAGGTAATGACGCTACAATATTGACAAAAATCAACAATGATGCTCCATTTCCAATACCACGTTCTGTGATCAATTCTGATGCCCACATCACAAACATAGAACCGGCGGTGAGAGCGATCGCAGTTTCAGCTACGAATAATGGGCCTGGAGTCAGAGCAAATTGCTGGAGAAATAATGCCGAAAAAGCTACACTCTGAACAATTGCCCAACCTAAAGATACATAGCGTGTAATTTGCGAGATTTTCCGCCGTCCAGCTTCGCCTTCATTTTTCTGTAAATTTTCTAAAGAAGGAATTGCCGCAGTCAGCAATTGGATGATAATGGACGCATTAATGAAGGGCAAAATTCCTAAGGCAAAAACCCCCAAAGTAGAAAGTCCTCGCCCAGAAAATATATCCAATAAACCAAATATGGAATTATTGCCCGAAATGGCTTCGTGAAACCGATCTCTATTAATACCTGGCATTGGCAAAAAGATGCCTAGGCGAACCAAAATTAAAATACCGACGGTGACAAGCAGCCGGCCTCTTAGCCCAGCTGCTTGCGCCATCTGCATAAAAGTTTCTTGAGCTGTCGGGGATTTGTCTCGACTAATCATAGAGTGCTACCTTTGATAGTGAACCAGGCACTGGTAGCGAGTTGGCTTACTTACATTTAAGTGCGCTGTTCCGGCTCACTCATAAGACTTCACAACTCCCACCAGCTGCCTCAATTTTGCTACGAGCTGTACCTGTGAAAGCTGCTGCTTGCACCTTGAGCGGAATGCTCAATTCACCATTACCTAAAATTTTCAATGGCCACTTAACAGCAGTAAGGATACCTGCTGCTTTTAAGGAGGTCAAAGTTACTTCTGTATTGGCAGGAAGGGAAGCTAGCTTCTCTACATTAATCGTAGTGTAATTTTTCCGATTAACAATTGGAAAGCCCTTCAACTTAGGCAGACGACGATACAATGGCTGTTGACCACCTTCAAAACCTGGTCGAGTGCCGCTACCAGAACGAGATTTTTGACCTCGCATACCTAAACCGGCACTGGCACCTTGACCAGCAGAAATACCCCTACCTACACGCTTACGGCGTTTTTTTGAGCCTTTTTGAGGCTTAACATCGTTGAGTCTCATGATGTTTAGTACTTTTTTTTATACAAAACCTATGCAAGGGCAGCTCTACTAAATATAGAGGTGTTCAATAGCAATGCCCCGATCTTCAGCAACTTCGGCGAGGGTACGCAGTGTAGATAGGGCATTAACTGCGGCTCTAGCATTGTTGAGTGGATTATTGGAACCGAGTTGCTTGGCTAAGACGTTACGAACCCCTGCCAATTCCAAGACAGTACGTACAGCACCACCAGCAATTACTCCAGTTCCAGGTGCAGCTGGTCGCATCATCACCTTAGCACCACCACCTACACCATCAATAGGATGGGGGATGGAGTTGGATTTGGTGATTGGGATGTCAATCAGATGTTTTTTGCCATCGGCTACGCCTTTTTTGACGGCACCGATTACATCTGAAGCTTTGCCTACTCCAACACCAACTTGACCGCGTTCGTTACCGACGACGACGATCGCTCGGAAGCTGAGTTTTTTACCGCCTTTGACGACCTTACTCACCCGTCGGATCTGGATAACCCGCTCTTGCCAGTTGGTTTCTTCTTTCTTTGTGCGGTTAGTTTTACGACGACCCGTTGCCATAATCAATGCCTCTGTTAGTCAATGGTCAAGAGTCAAGAGTCAAGAGTCAAGAGTCAAGAGTCAAGATTTCAACTCTGGACTTTGGACTTTGGACTTTTGACAAATTTAGAAATCTAAACCAGCCTCGCGTGCTGCATCGGCTAATGCTTTGACACGACCATGATATAGGTTGCCACCACGATCAAAGACTACTTTAGTGATGCCTTTTTCTAGCAATCGCGCTGCGATCAATTTGCCCACTTGCGCCGATGCATCGCGGTTAGCACCTGAACCTAAACTAGATTTCAACTCTGGTTCTACAGTCGAGGCTGCCACTAACGTATGATGCTGGGTATCATCAATTACTTGGGCGTAAATATGTTCGTGGGAACGAAACACGGCTAACCGCGGACGTTCTGGGGAGCCGATTACTCTACCACGGACGCGTCTATGACGACGTTGCTTTGATTCTCTACGAGTAAGTTTCATTTCTACTTCTTACCACTCTTACCAGTCTTACCAGCTTTACGTCTTACCACTTCACCTGCATAGCGAATACCTTTGCCTTTGTAAGGTTCGGGTTTACGAACAGCACGAATTTTAGCTGCTGTGTTGCCTACAATTTCTTTGTCATAGCCGCTGACGATGACGTTAGTGGTACCTTCTACTGCAAACTGAATTCCTTCAGGTGGAACAATCTGTACCTGATGACTGTAACCCATGTTTAAAACTAGGTTACGACCTTGAATTTGTGCCCGGTAACCAACACCTTGAATTTCTAAACGACGCTGAAAACCATCAGAAACTCCCTCGACCATGTTGGCAACCAAGGTACGGCACAAACCGTGCAGTTGGCGAGATGTCTTTGTATCATCTCGTCGAGTTACCTGCAATACTTCCCCTTCTTGGGAGACTGTCACAGCGCTAGGCAGATTGCGTGAAAGTTCCCCTTTGGGACCTTTCACTACAACCTTTGCGCCATCAATAGCCACTTGTACTTTGGCAGGAACAGTAATTGGACGTTTACCAATACGAGACATGACTTTTTGTCCTTTGTTATTTGTCCGTTGTCCTTTGTTATTTGTCCTTTGTCTTTTCCTAATGACAAATGAACACCACTTGCTTCAACAGGGGAAACCCTCGCAACGCAGTGGCTCCTAATGACAAATGACTAATGACTACCAGACGTAGCAAAGCACTTCACCACCCAAGCTCTGACGCCGCGCTTCGCGGTCAGTCATAATGCCACTGGATGTAGAAATAATGGCAATGCCGATGCCGCCTAGTACCCTTGGTAATTCTTTTCTATTGGAGTAAACGCGCAAACCAGGTTTACTCACCCGCTTTAAAGCAGTAATTAGAGGCTGACGGTTTTTACCCTTGTATTTCAAGGAAATCACCAAATTGCGCTTTACCCCTTCTTCTGCTTCTTCGTATTCAGCAATAAAGCCTTCTTCCCGCAGCACTTTGGCAATACTACGGGTCATCTTTGTAGCTGGCACTTGTGTAGTTTGATGCCTCGCCAAATTGGCATTGCGGATGCGCGTCAGCATATCTGCAATTGTGTCGTTAGCCGCCATCGTTCCCTCTTTAGATGAACTTATTGATCGCGAAAAGGCATTCCCATTTCTTTGAGTAAGGCACGGCCTTCTTCGTCGTTTTTCGCTGTAGTGATAATGGAAATATCCATACCACGGATTTGATCGATGCTGTCGTACTCTACTTCTGGAAAGATTAGCTGTTCTCTTACACCCAGAGTATAGTTGCCGCGACCATCAAAACTTTTGGGACTAATGCCGCGAAAATCTCGAATTCTGGGCAGTGAAAGACTAATCAGTCGGTCGACAAATGCGTACATCCGTTCGCCTCTGAGAGTCACCATGATGCCGACAGGCATACCTTGACGAATTTTGAAGCCCGCGATCGCCTTTTTCGCTCGTGTCACTACTGGCTTTTGACCAGTAATCAGCGCAATTTCGTTTAAAGACGCTTCCAGCGCTTTAGCATTTTGAGCCGCTTCCCCTAAACCTCGGTTAATAGTAACCTTGACCAACTTCGGTACTTGATGAACGTTGGTGTATTGAAACTGATTGACTAGTTTAGGGACGATTGTCTCTTGATATAAACTTTTGAGTCTTGTAGGTGCCATAGTTTCTTGTTCTGATTATCCCTGGGCTTGGTCAGGGAACCTTTAATTTTTGATTTTAGATTTGGAATTTAATTTAAAATCCAAAATCAGTTGATTCTTATTTATCAAGAATCTCACCAGTTTTCTTGAGCTTCCTCACCTTCTTGCCTTCCGGGGTGAAGGTGTAGCAGACACGACTAGCAACGTTTTGCTTAGTAGAATAAAGCATCACGTTGGAGCTATGAATCGGGGCTTCTTGGGTGACGATCCGCCCTGATTCTCCTTCTTGCTGGGGTTTAAGGTGCTTAGTTTTAAAGTTGACGCCTTTGACAACAACTTTGCTCAGTTCAGGAAGTGCCTGGATAACTTCACCAACTTTACCTTTATCTTTGCCAGCAATTATCTGCACGGTATCGCCAGTTTTAACGTGCATTTTGTGGAATATCTTTGGCTGACCCTTTCGGTATACCATTACAGCACCTCCGGAGCCAGAGAAACGATTTTGGTAAAGTTTTTCTCGCGCAGTTCCCGTGCAACTGGACCAAAGACCCGTGTGCCTCTAGGATTACCATCTTTGTTGATGATCACTGCGGCATTATCGTCAAAGCGAATACTCATACCGCTATCACGATTTACGCCTTTACGAGTACGAACAATTACTGCTTCTACAACATCAGATTTTTTTACAGCCATGTTAGGTGTAGCATCTTTAACAACAGCGATAATTTTATCGCCGATGCCGCCATAACGCCGATTGCCTCCGCCTATGACGCGGATACACATTAGTTTACGAGCGCCGCTGTTATCTGCGACATTCAGGTAGGTTTGGGGTTGAATCACGATTAGTCTCCCGTGTGATGTTGTTAGAAAACTAACAACTATGAGGTTTAGCTAGATTTGACATTGAGGACTTCTGTGACTTGCCAGCGCTTAGTTTTACTTAGGGGCCTGGTTTCCTGAATGCGGACGCGATCGCCCACTTTACAATTGTTTTCCTCGTCGTGAGCTTTATAGCGCCGGGTTTGAACTACAATCTTGCCGTACTTGGGATGAGGAGCGCGGTTTTCCACAGCAACTACTACCGTTTTTTGCATTTTGTCGCTCACTACCAAGCCAACTCGTTCTTTGACTGCCATAATCTCCTACTTTTCTTCTTGAGCCGATTGAGTTGCTGCCCGTTTGCGCTCCGTCTCTATTGTTAACAATTGGGCTAGGCGGTGTCGGGCGTGTTTGAACTGGTGAGGTTTTTCTAGTTGTCTAGTTGCCTTTTGCAAGCGCAGCTGAAATAGTTGCCTTTTAATAGCAATAATTTCCTCAGCCAGCTTTTCATCACTTAATTCTCTAGCTTCTGAAATCTTGGGAAGAGGCATAACTTATACCTGCTCGTCCTGTTTAGGTCGTGAAATGAACTTAGTTTTAATTGGCAGCTTAAATGAAGCCAAGCGCATAGCTTCACGGGCGATTTCTTCAGAAACGCCAGCGATTTCAAACAAAATTCGTCCTGGCTTAACTACCGCTACCCAATACTCCGGCGAACCTTTACCAGAACCCATCCGGGTTTCAGCAGGACGCATAGTTACAGGTTTATCAGGGAAAATCCGAATCCAGATTTGTCCACCCCGACGGATATAACGAGTCATTGCCCGACGGGAAGCCTCGATTTGACGGGAGGTAATCCAAGCTGGTTCTTGAGCTTGAAGCGCAAAATCACCGAAGTTTAGGGTGCTACCACGGGTGGCGAGTCCCTCCATCCGTCCGCGCTGTTGTTTGCGGAATTTAGTTCTTCTGGGGCTTAACATAATGTTTTACTTTTCATTTGTCATTTGTCATTTGTCATTTACTGATGACTAATGACGATTTACCCTTCATTTGAGCGATCTTCAAATTGCTGGCGTCGGCGCTGTTGTTGACGACGACGAGGTTCGCGATCGCGTGTTGTGGGTGGGGGTGGAGTTTCTTCTTGTCCAGGGATAATTTCTCCCTTAAACACCCAGACTTTAATGCCTAGAATGCCGTAAACCGTTTTTGCCGTGCAGTAAGAGTAGTCGATGTCAGCCCGTAAGGTATGTAGAGGTACTCTACCTTCACGAGTCCACTCTGTCCGGGCAATTTCTGCGCCGTTGAGCCGTCCGCTGACTTGGATTTTAATACCTTGAACCCCAGCACGTTGAGCACGCTGAATCGCTTGCCGCACTACCCGGCGAAACGAAACCCGACGTTCTAATTGTTGAGCAATGTATTCAGCAATCAGGTAGGCATCAGCATCAACTCGTTGCACTTCAACTACGTTAATGCGAATTTGGCGATTGCTGCCCAACAGTTCTTGAAGTCCGGTACGCAATGATTCGATGCCTTGTCCACCGCGACCTACTACCACGCCTGGTCTAGCTGTGCGTACCTCTAAGTCGATTTGGTCGGCTTTGCGCTCAATCCGCACCTCAGAAATTCCGGCGTTGTTTTGAGCAAGTCTACCCAGCTTTTTTTCGATGTATTGACGGAGTTTGTGGTCTTCTTGTAGAAGTTCTGGATAACGTTCAGGAACGGCAAACCAACGAGATTGATGTTCTTGTGTAATACCCAGGCGAAAACCAACTGGATGAATCTTCTGTCCCACAAATGCTTCCTCTAAAATTTCTTACTTTACGCAATTTTTCGTGTAAGCGTGCTTATTTTTCTGGGGCGGCTGCAACAGCCACTGTGATATGACACGTCGGCTTGCGAATTTGGTAAGCTCGGCCTTGTGCCCTAGGTTGGAACCGTTTCAGCGGTGGGCCTTGATCAGCATATGCCTGAGTAATCACCAACTGAGTTCTATCTAGTCCAGCGTTATGCTCAGCATTAGCAGCAGCACTTCTGAGAACCTTCAATATAGGTTCAGTGGCTCGATAGGGCATGAATTCTAATATGATTAACGCTTCTCGATATGAGCGCCCCCGAATTTGATCGAGTACGCGACGCACTTTGTAAGCAGAAATGCGTATAAAACGGGCGATCGCCTTTACTTCAGTAGTATCAGTAGCCATATTTTTCTCCTTTTTTGTCATTTGTCATTTGTCATTTGTCATTTGTCTTTAGCTAATGACTAATGACTTCATGACTAATGACTACCTACCTGCTTTTTTGTCACTTTTCCCATGACCCCTGTAGGTACGTGTTGGGGCAAATTCCCCCAACTTGTGTCCCACCATCTGCTCATTTACAAAAACTGGGACGTGTTGACGTCCGTTATGAACAGCTATGGTATGACCTACCATTAGGGGTAAAATTGTCGAGGCTCTCGACCAAGTTTTAATAACTTGTTTTTCGTTTCTAGCATTCAGCTTTTCAATTTTGCTGAGCAGATGATCAGCTACAAAAGGACCTTTTTTTAGAGAACGACCCATAATTCGATTTTGGATTTTGGATTTAAGAATTAGGAGTTAAAGCCAGGAGAAAGGAGTTAAAAATTAATTAGATATAACTCTTAACTCATAACTCTTTAAGACTCACGACCACCGCGACCGCGTTTAGAAGATTTGCGACGACGACGGACAATCAGTTTACTGCTGAGTTTCTTGCGATTGCGTGTCTTTGCACCCAAAGTAGGTTTACCCCAAGGTGTCACAGGCCCCGGTCTACCGATGGGTGCCCTACCTTCACCACCGCCATGTGGGTGGTCAACTGGGTTCATTACACTACCTCTGACCTTAGGACGGCGACCTTTCCAGCGATTTCGCCCTGCTTTACCTGCACTTAGGTTTCTGGCATCAGTATTGCCTACTTGTCCAATAGTGGCGTAGCACTCGCGCCGAATCAAGCGGACTTCTCCCGAAGGCAACTTGAGAGTCACGTAGTTACCTTCTTTTGCCACCACTTGAGCACTAGCACCAGCAGAACGCACCATTTGGGCACCTTTGCCTGGAGTCAGTTCTACATTATGAACACTAGTACCTAAGGGAATGTTTGAGAGGGGCAAGGCGTTGCCATCTTCAAAGGGTGCATCAGCCCCAGCAATGACTATTGTCCCCACTTTCAACCCGTTGGGTTGGAGTATGTAGCGCTTCTCGCCATCTTGGTAATATAACAGAGCAATCCGAGCATTCCGATTGGGATCGTATTCAATAGCTGCGACTTTGGCAGGAATATTACGCTTATCCCTTTTAAAATCAATGACCCGGTAAAGTTGTTTGTGTCCGCCACCCCGGCGACGGCTAGTAATACGCCCTTGATTATTCCGACCTTTGGCACGATGTACCGATGTCGTTAGGGATTTTTCCGGTTCAGTTTTTGTTATTTCCGCAAAGTCGGAGATAGTAACTTGACGTGTGCTGGGGGTATAAGGGCGATAAGAACGAGTACCCATCTTAGCTTTAAACCTCTGGGAATAGAACTTGTCTAATTTTGTCTTCGTCCCCAGATGCGACAGTAACTATGGCTCGCTTGTATTGGGGCTTGTAACCAACAAATTTACCAACGCGCCGCTTTTTGCGTGGTGGTAGCGTGGTATTGACTTTTACAACCTTGACTTGAAACAAGTCTTCAATCGCCGCTTTAATTTCTGTCTTAGTGGCTTTTGGAATTACTTCAAAAGTGTATTTATTTTGTTCCATCAGGATGGTCGCTTTCTCTGTAACAATTGGGCGACGCACTAAGTCGGCAAGGTCGCGGGGGTCAAAGTTAGGCACTGTAGACCTCCTGAATTTTTTCTATGGCTGATGCGGTAAGTACAATCTTGTCAGCGTGCAGTAAATCGTAAACATTTAGCTGGTCAGCTGCAATTAGCTTTAAGTTCTCTATATTGCGAGCTGACAAATATACGTTTTCGGGAAACTCAGACAAAATTAACAGTGTTTTATTTTCTGGTGCAGCTCCCCAACGACCCAGCGCTGCTACCAATTCTTTAGTCTTTGGGCGGGATAGCTCGTTGCTAAATTCTTCTACTACAATTAAGTCGTCAATGCGACTGACCAGTGCTGTCCGCAGCGCTAAACGCCGCTCTTTACGATTCAACTTCAGATTGAAGTCTCTGGGCTTTGGTCCAAAAATCACACCACCACCACGCCACAGTGGTGAACGAATCGAACCTGCACGAGCACGACCAGTACCTTTTTGCCGCCAAGGTTTGCGACCACCGCCTCTAACTTCAGAACGGGTTTTTGTACTGGCAGTTCCTTGACGAGCATTGTTCAATTGTCGTACCAAGGCTCGATGTACGATATGCGATGCCGTTTCTTGTTTGGCAACTCGCAACTCGAAGGTCGTCTCGCCGACTTGTTCTCCTTGCCAATTTTTAACTACACTTTCAACCATATTTGTCCTTTGTCATTTGTCTTTTGTCATTTGTCTTTTGTCCTTAGCTAATGACTAATAACTAATGACTCTTGACTCTTGACTAACCAACTTGCTTTGCAGGCACAATACTCACGAAAGCCCCTGGTTTACCAGGAATAGCTCCCTTGATTAGCAATAAGTTACGTTCCAGATCTACTCGGACTACAGTCAGTTTGCGGATTGTAATGCGCTTACCACCCAAACGTCCTGCCATCCGCTTACCAGGATAGACACGACCTGGTGTTGTACCAGCACCAATAGAACCGGGCGCTCTGTGGTTTTTAGAACCATGTGACATGGGTCCTCGACCAAAGTTGTTGCGTTTCTGATTACCTGCAAACCCGCGACCGATACTTGTTCCCGCTACATCGACAAGTTGACCTTCTGTAAAAATATCTGCTTTAATCTGCTGACCTAAAGCATAATCACTAGAGTTATCGATACGATACTCATTTAGATGACGCAATGCTGGGGTAGATGATTTAGCCAAGTGACCCAGCAGTGGTTTGTTCAGCGCTTTTGGTTTTACTTCGCCGTAACCAACTTGAATGGCGGCGTAACCATCGGTCTGTTTTGTTTTAACTTGTGTAACTGTGCATGGACCTGCTTGAATAACAGTGACAGGAATAGCTACTCCTGCTTGATCAAATACTTGGGTCATGCCCAGTTTGGTGCCGAGAATACCTACAGACACAGTAACTGGTTCTCCTTTCTACTTGCTGACGAGTGAAATTTGACTCTAGAGGACACATGATTGTCAACATCGGTCTGGGGTGGAGAAGCCTCCAAAAATTCGGATCAGCTGATGCCGACCAAAATTTTTATGATTCAACAAACTGTGTCCATACTGTTTGGTGAATCTGTTTATTGTCACTCACTGGCTCACCAGAACAGCCACAATTTCCTTCCAAATGGGAAGGAATATCTTCTGGAATAAATGCAAGGCGCTACAGCTTTGCGCTGTGTGCAGCAATGCTTTTGTCCAAGCAATTGCTCTGGCACTTCCTGGTTGTAGTAGGACTTAAGCGATTGTTTTTCGCCCAGTATCCATTAACTGAGACTGACGCAAAGCCATGAAACCAACATTACTGCTCAGTTTCTACTTCACTAAAATACCTTAAAAGATAGGTTTAAGGTTTTACCTAGTTTTTCAGAGTCTACAGGAGTGAATGTAGCTTTGACCTTGTGGGTAGTTTTGATTCTACACCATCAAGATAAGTTGACCCTAAGGATTATCTAGTTTACCAGTCTCTTACCAATCTGAGCTAATTTATCCTATTTGGAATCAAGTCATCAATTTTTGATGCTTAAACTAGCGAAAGAATGGCATTAAGAAGGCAACCTAATTTTTATTTATGGTCACAATCTAATAATATATATCATTTATTTATTTTTGTCTATAGATTTGACAATACCCTTACACCCTATAGAAATAGAAGACGAAAAATTTTATTGGGTAATTTCTGAGCATAAAATGCAGTATTGCATCAATATTCTGCATAAATGGCAATTTTAAGAGATACATATTGGTGAAACGCCTATTTACTATATACATGTGCATCTCATCAAAAATAATTTGACTTGTTTTGCCCTGTTCGTTGCTGCATCTACGTCCGTCGGATCAAAAAGTCGAACTAGTGCTACCTCAGCGCCTTGGGTCGGAAGCGCTCTTGTTAGAGCGGCGGTTGGAGCCGATCTAAGCTTTTTAAGAGAAGCAACTGGCGTGAGGCAGCGTTTTCCGCCGTTAGAGGATGTTTAACACTTTAAAGAAGAATCTAAAATTTTGCTAGCTTCATAGGCTGAACCAAATCTAGTTTATAAGTTAATTGTTGAACTTAATCTATCGGTTCACGGTAAATAATAGAGATATCTGAGTGGGATAAGACAAAAATCTATGGCATTGATTACCACTGGTAACGCTTTAATCCGCGATCTGGAAAAATTTGGCGCTCTTGGTGTATATGTACCTTTGGAAGGGGGTTATGAGGGACGATATCAACGCCGACTGCGTGCAGCTGGCTATACTACCCTCCATATTACCGCTAGGGGACTGGGCGACCTGGCTGCTTATCTTACAAGAGTTCATGGAGTCAGACCTCCTCATCTTGGTAAAAAAAGCACTGGTAGTGGTGCAGCGGTAGGTTATGTATACTATGCGCCACCAATTATCAATTCTCACTTAGAACAGCTATCACCAAAGTCAAAGGGGCTGGTTTTATGGATTATTGAAGGGCATATTCTTTCCAATCAAGAACTTGAGTTTTTAGCAACTTTACCCAGTTTGGAACCAAGAGTAAAAGTAGTCATCGAGAGGGGTGGCGATCGCTTCTTCCGGTGGACATCTCTAGAGAAAACTCTGTTAGCTAGCTAGTCAAGAGTCAAGAGTCAAGAGTCAATAGTCAAAAAATCTTGGACTGTGGACTTTTGACTCTTGACTAAATTTCAATCAACATTTCGATAGTGCTGAACCGAAAACCACAGGATGCAAACAATTGGCGTGCGGTTTCGTTAACTGCTGCTGTATCTAGCCGAATTTGCTTGACTCCCATTTGATGAAAGCGTTCAACACCTAGCATCAGCATCTGGCGTGCAATCCCGTTTTGGCGATATTCCGGCTCAACCCAGATATCGTGAATAAAAGCAAATTCCTGTAAACGGTAAATTGGTATTTCTCTCTCAACTGTCGCCACTAGAAACGCTACTGGTTGCCCTTCATCTTCAGATACCAGAAACACGCTACGCTCGTTATGGGCCAACCGTGTCAACCATTGTTCATAACGCTGTTCTGGATGGGGCAGAAAACCATACTTGGCAGAATCCCAAGATTCATGCAAAGCACAGATTTTGGCAACCATTAGTAACACTGCGGGTACATCAGCTGTTGTAGCGGGGCGGATCAGCATAAGCGGAGGCTGGAATGATGATGTTAATCTTGCTGGTGAGCAAATTTATAAGCACCCCATAGAGAAAGTGCGATCGCGATCACCAATAAAATCGGTACGCTGTACCAAGGAAATTGAGACAATGGCAAATGGGCAGCAGCACGCAGCCCGATGCTAGCATAGGTCAGTGGCAACAGGTAAACTACAACTTTCAGGGCAACTGGCAATGTAGTAGGGTCAAAGAAGGTCGCCCCTAAAAAAGACATGGGGATGATTATAAAGTTGTTGTAGAGTCCCACCGATTCGAGCGATCGCACACTCAACCCAACAATCACTCCCAAGCCTGCAAATACGGCACAATTCAGCACTAGCAGCAGTAGAAATAGCGGGTTAAGAAAATTCCAGTTTCCAGTCAACAGCACCGCCACCAAAATCACTGAGCCAGAAGTCATCAACCCCCGCACTATCCCCGCCAGCATTTTTCCAATGTGCAATGCTAAGGGATGTATGGGGACTAGCAACAATTCCTCAAACGTTTTGGTAAATATTCTGTCCCCACAAATCGAAAATGTTGTCCCACCAAAGCTAATGGTCATCGACGATAGTGCCACCATCCCCGGTAATATGAATTCCAAATAGTTATCATAGTTACCACTAATTCCTGAGCCTGGTTTAATTGAACTACCCAAACCCAACCCAAAAGCTAAAATGTAGATAAGTGGAGATATTAAGCCTGATGCCGCAACTTGTACTATTCTCACACGTAAATCGAGCCAATCTCCCCAAAAAATAGTCAAACTATCAGCTATGAGGATTTGAAGTTGAGAAGTTTTGAACCTCTTGCCTGAAAGTAACGTTCTTTGAAATGTCACTTTTTTCTAGTTATGTATGAAAAATTTGATCAAATACTAATTTACATTTTTTGGTACATCAATAACTATAAGTAACTAAAACCTTTAGTACTGAATAAATTAAAATTTAAAAAAGCTGAAACAAGATAAGCCATCTATTGTGATAACATCATTTATACAAATTTCATCTTGATTATCTCAAAACAATAAAAATATGGTACAATTGTCAATTAATTAATATATTTATTGCAGATGAGAAATACATCTGACAAGCTTGAAATTTTACTTAGATATCTAAACTAATTTGCTATTTTTAGGATTTAACAAGAATATTGCATATAAATTTGCAGGCAATTACAGTCAAGACTCGGCATACTGAAAGAGGGGAGAAGTTTAGACCACTCCCTGCCAAATCGGCGTGAAGGTGATTAAGCAACAATGAGACGTAAAACCACTGGTAGACAGGATACTACTTCTAAACCCTCTGCTTTCCAATCCCCTCTGTTTAACTTCACCACCATCGCAATTTTGGGAGGGGTGTTGATTTTAGGAATTGGGATTGGTATTGCTTTTAGTTCTACAACCACATTGGCCCCATCAAATGTAGCCTCCCGTGAATTTATTGATACCAAAGCACCGAACCCTGAGATTTGCGTGCAATACGGAGCCAGCGCTATGGTGATGGACGCTAGACTGTTCGTCACTCTCAACCCTTTCAATGTTTATGTTGCTCAGCCTAGTATGCGTCCTGGATGCGTTATCCGACAAAATAACTGGGCACTTTTAGAGCAACGCAAGCTGGTCACATCTGACCAAGTAAGAGATTGTAAGAACCGATTAAACACCTTTGGCTTTACAGGTAATCTAGATAGTGACAAACCTGATATTAGGTGTATATACCAGAATGAAGCTGCTCAAAACTTCTTCACGGCTCAACCAGGAGCAGTTGGGTCACCTCAGGAAACAGACAGATTCTAGATTTGGGTAATAGGTAATGACGCATAGGACATAGGCAGAATTACTTGATTGATATTCTATGCCCAATTCCCAATCACTTTTAGAGAAGTCGGAGCGCAGGCTTGTGCTGCTCCGATTTCTTTTATGGTCGAGGTTGCGCTTAACTTGGCTTTTGAGTAGGGGTACGGTGATTTTAAATTGCTTAATATCTAGGTTTGGGTAAAGGTTGACCAAACTCAATTACCTCGATATTAGGTTGAGTGTTAGGAGTTGTTGGTACTGGAAATTCAGACTCGCTCAAAGGAGGAATGCTATTCAAATTACCGGGTTGATTTGGGAAAGTAGCAGGGGGAAGAATAGAGGTAGGAAGTTGGGAGGGTTGGTTTGGAGTTAAGGGAGGTACAGTTACAAAAGGCTGCTGTGGGTTAGTAGTTGTTGGCGGTAGGTCAGTAGATGGAGGCGGAAGCGTGAACAACGGCGGCTGTGTATTAGTAGTTTTTAACGGTATGTCACTAGGCGACTGTGTATTAGTAATCGTTAGTGGTAGATTACTAGACGGTTGTGAAGAGTTATAAGGTGTTTGGGGTAGGTTGTTGAGGGGTTGTAAGTAGTTGGAAGGTGTTTGGGGTAGCTTGTTAGGTGAAGGGGGGGAGTATGCCGGTTGCACAGAAGTACTATCATTACGAGTAATAGGACGTAATACCCAGCGAGTGGGTTTTTTTTGGGAGACGGGTTGTAATTGTAGCTGCTTTGGATCTAAAGAAGTACTTGGTGCTAAATCTAGGACGATACGGGTAATGTTCTCATTCAGTTGAGAAACGCGAATTTTTTGGATTGCTCCAGAATAATTTTGTTGAGTAGCAATATGGCCCAACTTGGTATTTGGCAGATCTACAACAATACGAGGGGGTTGAGCAAGGTAGAAATAGCGGGGGGTTATGCCTGCTGAGAGGGTAATTTCCAGTTGCAGTGTCTTTGGGGAAAAGCGCCAACTATCTAACTTTGCCACTGGCGTAGTAGCACTGCTGGCAGTTTCGAGGGCAATTGCTGCATACAAACCAAATAAGCTCACGCTCAATAGATGCTTGCACCAACGGTCAAATTGCTTAGTTTCTAGTCGCTTGTCCATTTTTTGGATACCCTGTATGTTGTAGCTCTGAGGCATGATTAATAGGTAATGGTTTCTCGACTAGCACTATAGCAATTCCAAATCAGCAATTATGGTTTACTAATTTCCTATTCTCCATAGTTGCTGATGTTTCAATGGCTGTTTAACTTCTGAGATTTTTCCTCAACTTTTTGTGGTGTGGCGGTGAATTTCTGAGTTTGCGAGATCCCATTTACGGCTAGTTGACCTGTCATGCTGCCTCCATTTACCAGTTGCATTTGAATTGTCACTAAATTAATCGAATCATTTTGGGGTCGAGAGATATTACAAAGGATGGATCTATCAACTGTTCCAGATAAACTCAACTGTTGATTTCTCAGGATGCCTGAAAGAGAGCGCCGTTCGTCAGTATCTGCGTTAGCAGTTGCTGGTAATAAAGAGGCATTAAAGTAAATACCTGATTGCTGAATATTTAAGATTAAGGTGTCTGATTTTTCACATAGAGGCAAATTTTCAGCCAGAGTCAGACGATAGCGACCATTAATTGCGGAAGGAGCCTTGAGATTGTTTTCTCCGTAAGCGGTTACGATTTTAAACAACAGTAGCACTGAACCTATTGCTACTCCATAAAAGGCTAAAGATTTGAAGTTGAAATGATTCATAGTCTCAGTTACTAAGTGTTGGCTCTTGACTACCAACCTCTGGAAGCACGGAGGCTAGGTGAGAAGTGAGTTGACTGTAGCGGCGGGTAATTAGTAGGGAGGAGCGGCATTGGATGGCTAGTTGATCTGTGTATCGTCCCAAAGTTTGACGCTCGATCCCCCAAGTACGGCTAGTGCCGGCAATTGTCAAGTCTACACCTTCTGAGGCTTTAACTACAGCTTGGATTGGCTCTGGGGCTTCGACGATTTTGATGTCTATGCGATCGCGTACACTAGTTGGCAATTGCGCCATCATCTTATGCAGCTCGTAACTCAATTCTTCCTTGACGTGTTCTGCTACTACTTGTAAAATTTGCAACGTACAATTCTCATGATTGATAAGCAGTCTCAAAGCAAGTATCAGTGCGAGATCATCATGGATATTTGCAGAATAAGGCACCAACAAACTTTCTAATCGTTCGCTTCCCTTATCGACAAATACTGCTACATCCACTGGCGCATTGACAAGAATTTGCCCAACTCGTCCGCCTAAACGATTGCTACTAAAAGCTGGACGATGCCATCCCACTAAAATCAAATTTGCTTGTTCCTGTGTGGCAATCTGTGCAGTTTCCCGTGCGACATTGCTAGATGTACGAACCATAGGATGCACATAAGAGCGTGTTTCTGGTGGTTCGAGAGTATTAATCAATTCTGTTAGCTGCTGGCGGCGCTGTGCGATTAGTCGGTCTGCCTCAACTGGGGTACTTTCAAAGGCATAGTCTTCTTCAAATTCAATCAAGCTGAGGGGATTAACAATAGCAGGTTGTTGGTAGTTAATTGCGATGCCTACGGCGGGCTGCGCCAACGCTACTGCTAATTGCAACAAACCTTTTTGTGTACTGGGATTCGCAACTGGTACTAAAATCCGGTAGGGACGAGTGTAAGCTTCACCACCAGCAGCATCTATGTCTGCTTCTGCTTGTGATTCTGGTTCTACTACATCTAACCTGATCAGCCTTTTCGGATATGTCCATTCCAGCAGTGGCGAGGTCATGAATGTGGTTACCAACGCCATTATTACCAACATGGTAAACACTAAGGGGGAAATTACCCCTAACTCCAAACCAATATTTAGCACTATCAGTTCGGTCAAACCGCGAGTATTCATTAACCAACCAAGTGCCGAAGCTTCCCGCTTATCAATGCCACTAACACGAGCCGCTACATAAGTACCAATATACTTGCCTGCGATCGCCACTCCTAAGACCAATGCACACAAAAGCCACAATTCGGGACGGTTGAGCAAACCAATTTGCGTCCGCAAACCACTGTAGGCAAAAAATATTGGCAGTAAGAATATCAGCACGAAATCTTCAGTTTTTACCGCCAATTCCCGCACTAAATCTGCGTTCTTGGGCATTGCTGCACCCAGTAGAAATGCTCCAAAAATTAAGTGAATGCCAATTAGTTCAGTAATCAGTGCAGACGCGACTACTGCCATATAAATCAAGGCTAGAACTAATTGGCTCAAGCGTCCTGTGCGGCGATAGTGGGTAGCAAGGCGTTGTAAGAACCAACGTCCCACAGTTAGCATAAAGCCAATGTAGACTAAGCTCTCGATAATTGTGGGAACTGCACCAGCGAAGTTACCAGTACGAGCCACAGCGATCGCAACTGCCAAAAGACACCAAGCCGTCGCATCATCCACTGCGGCGCAAGTTAATGCTAATGTCCCTAAGCGTGTCCCCTGCAAATTATTCTCAGTAATAATTCTTGCCAGCACAGGAAACGCAGTAATCGACATTGCTGCCCCCAAAAACAGCGCGAAGGTGGTAAAAGACACGCTGGCATTGGAAACCAAGGGATAAAGGATTACTGCTAGCAATGTTCCCAAGGAAAACGGTACCAAAATGCTTACATGTGAAGTAAGAATTGCTACTTCTAATTGCCCGCTCAGGTATTTTGGATTTAGCTCTAGTCCAATCAGAAACATGAAAAAAATTAGTCCCACCTGAGACAAAACATTAAGAAAAGGAATAGTTTCTGGTGGAAATAAGGTAACTGCTACATGGGGGGCAATCAAACCAAACAAAGACGGGCCGAGCATAATCCCCGCGACAATCTCACCAATTACCAGCGGTTGATTAATTGACCGAAATGCCAGCCCTACTAGCCGTGACAGTCCAATAACAATCAGCACCTCAACCAGAACGAGAATAACTATGTGCATGGTTTCCTCAAAAGCGACTATCCGGTTTCCTTAAGATAATTCTTTAAACTAGTAGAAAATGTCAACCTTGTTAAGCACACTTAAGATTAATTCGCGCTTACTTGTGATGTCAATTGTTGTTATGACACAGTTGCAGCAATGAAAAATGAATTTAATAGCTAATTGTAGAAGCAGTTGCGAACTAACGTCATAAACATAAATAGGTAATTGGTCTTGGAGATTGGGTTTGTATTAGTACCGCTTAAATAAGAATACAAGTAAATTAACTGTTATAACCATATATCCAGGGTAGGTATTTACCTAAAACTTAAGTAATTAATATTAAGTAATTATTACCTTTGTTTGCTACTGGTTTGTTCTTAACCAGAGGATTTCTCATAGCTGTCTCCTTGCAACAAAAAGGCAATTAACGGCGATGCCATGAGTGTAGTAATAATCGCCATAATAACCATGATAGTGAATAAAATTGGGGTGATTATACCTTGCTCAAGACCAACATTGAGGATGATTAACTCCATCAAACCGCGAGCATTCATCAATGAGCCAATTATCGCGGAATTACGCCAATTCTCACCTCCAAGCCTTGCTGCCAGCATACAAGCAATACCTTTACCGAAAATGGCGATCGCAATAATTACGAATGTAATTCCCCACAAAGCAGGTGTGTTTACCAGCCCAATTTGAGTGTTGAGTCCAGAGAAAACAAAGAAAATTGGTAGCAGAAATGAAGTAGTGAAAAACTCGGTATATTGGCGAATTTGTTGGGCGAATTCTCCACGCGGCATCACTGCTCCAAGCACAAATGCACCGAATATTGCATAGATGCCTGTGGCATCAGTAAACCAAGCACAGAATGTTAAAACTATCAATAATAAAGTCAGGGTTTGCCTATTTACACCTGCATCGCGTTTTGTCATACGCGTGAAAATGCTAAGTAAAGGTTGCCCTACAAAAATTGCAAATAGCACGTAAATAATGCCACCACCAATTGCTAAAACGGCAATGCTGATGGAATTTTTCACACTAGCAAGCACAACTGCCAGCAAACACCAGGCAACTCCATCATCTACTGATGCTGCTCCCAGCGCCAAAGTACCGAGGCGGGTTTGTGCAAGACCGCGCTCGTAAATGATGCGAGCTAACATGGGAAAAGCTGTGATTGTCATCGATGCACCAAGGTATAATGCAGCAGCCCAAGGCGACACTTTTGGTTGGAAAAAGTCGCCATTGTTATAAAATAAAAAAGAGGCGATCGCTCCTAAGATAAATGGAGTGATGATTCCGGCAGCAGATAGCAATCCTGCGCTTCTAATATGATGTTTTAAGAGTTTCGTATTAAACTCCAGCCCAATCAAAAACATATAAATTGCCAATCCAATTTGGCTGATAGCATATAAAATCGACATCGATGGGTTAGGAATTTTGTCTCCTAATGCAGTCAAGATAGGAAGTTTGGGAAACAGCCATTGTTGCAAATCTGGTGCTATCAAGCCTAAAAGTGATGGGCCCAGCATGACACCTGCAATCATTTCACAAACAACATCAGTTTGACCTAGATAACGTCGTCCCAAAATCGTGATGATGCGACAAGTGACTAAAATTACTGTGAGTTGCAGAAAAAGCTTAGTAACTAGTTCAAAATTCGACATTTTACTTCCTTGAGCGTAAATGAAGGAGATATTGAGGGGGTTAAATATAGCACTCTTAAGTCAACAGGACACAATAGTAAAAAAACAACAGTAAAAACACAGAGACGCGAAAATTCACGTCTCTGATCAGAGAATTTCTGCCAAACTCCAAAACTTGTTCTATGTTTTTCTCTGACATGACTCCCACATCAGCATAATTGCCTATTCTGCAAACATACTATCGATGTTTGTTACTGGCTGATGCGATTGAATGCTTTTTGAAATCACCTTTTTTTCCTAATTTTTAATGCAGATTTGTAAAAGATGACGAATTTGCATAGATAATATGACCTCTGTTGCCAGATATTACACTTGAATTTATTACCTTTATCAATTTGAAATAGAATAAAAACTATATATTTTTTAGCTTTTAAAATTTTAATTTTATAAATTTATATTAAATAATATCTAATTATCGTTATGCCTTACAAACAGCAAAAAGCTGAGAGGATTTGAAGCTTTATAACCATTCCCCACCTCGAAAACGCCAACGGGGAAATATAATTCGCATAAGGCTTTGCGAAACAACAAAAACTGCTAACCAAACGACGCTATAGTGCAGCAGAAAAACTCCTAGTGATAGTTCTTCTTTAGGTAGAGGTATTGGTAAGAAGCCAAAAAGTTTTATCCCACAAAAGACAAACACTAATTCCCAGATACCAGCTAAGAGTTGATAAGCTGCGGGCCAGTCCCTATCCCAGCGAGATTTTTGAAGATAGTTATAAAGTACATCCCAACCTAAGCCAAAGATAGCAACATAACTGAGTATCCAAAAATAAACTGAGTTAGCGCCGTAACCAATTAAGCCTATTGCAAAGGGCAACGATACCAATACACCAACAGTAGCAAGTAGTAATAATCGAGTTTGCCAACGACCTAATAAAGTTGGAGTCATAACAGAGTCGAGTACTGAATAAAAAATAAAGGAAAAATAGGGGTTTTTCTAGATGGTTGTAAACAGGGCTTGACTTCCATTGATATTGAAAATTTCACCAATATGTGGTGTTTTCCGCAATAATCTGTATGGAGCAGCAGTGTTGCTCACTGGTAAGCATAATGGTTAGCTAGTACATTAAGTATAAAGTTTTTGAGAAATCTCATTCAATTCACTTAAGTAATTCTACTGTTCTTAAACAGGAATTTATGTGTTTTCCTAGGTAAATCTTAGAAAATGTCTGAGAACTATCGGACTCCTATTTGATTGCGTGTTGGCGTAGCCTGCGCTTGCGCTTACAAAACTCAGTACACCTTTCTTTATTCCTTCTTCCCTATTCCCTATTCCCTATTCCCCCTTCGGGTTCACAGTCGCCTGTGGAGGGAAACCCTCCCGCAGCGCTGCTTCACCATTCCCTGCCTCTACGAGTGATTCAGTAATCAAATCGGATTACTATATCAGATCCTCTCTTGCTACCTTAAAAAAGGAAGAAAATTTTATGTATAGTCCCCTTCTGAAAGGTGATTTAGGGATATTTCTAATGATTTGGATGTTGTGAGCGCGACTTTTGGGACATCCTCTTACTAATGTTTTTATCTAAATAAGGAGTTTAATGTATGAAGATTTTCAAAGATTTAACTGTAGTTACTATTGGAATGGTAATTACAGCTTTGGGAACATTGGGATCTATACTTCCAGTCCAAGCTTTAACACTTTCTACTAGCAGTGGACAAGTTGGAAGCGTCGATGTTGAAACAGGCGTATTTACTTCTTTTATTAACAGTGGACAAGCTTTTACTGATATAGCTGTCAACGAGAGTGGGCAACTTTTTGGTACTACCTTTAGTCAGCTATACAGTATTAATCAAAGCCCAGGTTCATCTACATTGATTGGCAATGAGAACGTTAATGACATAAATGCATTGGGATTTGCCAACAATAACGTACTTTATGCCACAGGCATTAATAGTGGTTTTTATTCTGTTAATGCGTCCACAGGTGCTGCAACTTTGATATCTAATATCTCTGGTAACCAGAGTGCTGGTGATATTGTATTTGATCCTACAATTAATCAATTCCTGGCTACATTCACAACTCCAACCAATAGCACTTTATTCTCTATCGCCTTAAACGGTGTAGCTACGCAAATTGGCAGTGTTGGTTTTAGCACCGTGTTTGGGCTGGGTTTTGATCGTGGAACTTTGTATGGTTACACAAGTGATGGAAAACAACTGATTATTAATTCAACGACAGGAGTAGGGGTTTTTGATAAGAATGTTACAGGACTTTCTGGTTCTGCAATTTTTGGAGCTGCAAGTTCTATCAGTGAAGCACAACCTGTTCCTGAACCAATGACCCTTGCTGGTATAGTGGCTGTTAGTTTTATGGCGTGGCGAATGAAGCGTAAGCAAAAAACTTCCCAATCTGCATAGTCATACATATCATCCCTTTTGCCCCTCCAAGTATTTCCCTAGAGGGGTTTTTAACTGGAAAGCTGAAGAGAGCAGAATTTAGCTGTTAAGGTTAAGTGTGTTCTTGTGGGCCTGTCTACAGAGACGAGAAATCGAATAAAATAGATAAACGCCTGTGACCAGAACATTATTGAGATGAAAGTGCAAAATTATTGAAACAAGCTATGGGTTTCTCATCAAAATAATTGGGTCAGGTGACGATGGGAATGATAAGCTGCGAGTGCGTTCCAATTAAGTACATCTTCTAACAAATCTTGATATCCTAATGTATTGGGATGAAGACCATCTTCACTCAAGCGTTTGAGTCGCCAATTTTCACCGCGTTTCATCCATTGCTCGAAAATATCCAGATAGGGAATTTGCCGTTTAGAGCAAGCAATTTGAGTAGCTGTTTTGTAGCGGTATTGTTCGGCATGATTGTAGTAAAAGCAATCTAGAAATGGCATCTTGGCCTCATCGACTGGCACCATGCCTACAAATAATACAGGACAGAGTTGCTGTGCTAAATCTAGTAGAGAAGCGATTTCGGATTCAAACACATAAAAATCTGTATAGTTGCGTCCATCAGGACGAGCTAACCGCGCTGAGTCATTCACGCCTACTGACAGAATAATTAAGTCGGGAACACGATTTCGCAGTTCACCCCGATGGCGGAATTCAACTTCTAGCCTTTGTGCTACTTGTTGTGTGCGATCGCCTCGCACTCCTAAGTTATAAAGAACATGACCCGCACTATCCGGTAACATCCACCAGCGCCGCAGTTGCTCGACCCAGCCTCCTCTGTCTGGGTCGCCGAATCCATACACTAAGCTATCCCCCAGTGCTACAATCTTCAAAGGCTGACATTGATTTGGTGGTACAGACAGCTGCATTGAAGAAGTAGCTTGAAATGTTTGCATCTTAAAAAGAATATATTTTACATCTTTACAAGATTCTATACATTTCTACACCATTAATGAGTATTTTTACACTTCATCTCTCTTCTTGGTGGGCGTTGATTAAGTAGGGGACTGCTGCATCTCGGCGCGGCCAATTCTTGGAGAGGAAGCGAACTAGTAAAGGCAATGTTACCAGCATCAGTAGGACACCTAGCCACCAGTTAGAACGTAGTTGTTCTAGACTGTCCGCAGCTGAGGCAGTATTCGAGCCATCGGATAATAGCCCCATTGTCACTGCTAGTAAATTATTCAATGCATGGAAAGCGATAGGTATTATCAGCGTGCGGGTTTTGATGTACAACACCCCCATGATTATCCCAAATATGGACAATCCCAAAACATTTGCATGTAAAATTCCAAATAAAAGCGATGAAACGATCAAGGCAGATCGAATTCCCCATTTAGCTGCCCAGCGTTGAAAAATGATACCTCGGAAGAGGAATTCCTCTGTAATTGGGCCAATCACCACATAAACCATTACTGTTAACAAATTGTCAAACAAAGGTGCAGAGCTTCGAGGAGATGGATTGCTGGTAACCTGGCGGAGAACTCCCTCGACAAAGGAAGGCGCGACTAATAACAGTAGGTAAAATGACACAAGGAAAGCACTGAGCGAAAACAGGATCGTGAGAATAACCAAGCCCACTGTCGGCAACCAATTGTGGTTTTTTGGTACACTGCCTACTACATACTTGAGATTAATTCCGAAGCGTTTGAAATCTGCCAGTTCCCAGAGGCAAAGTAATCCAAATATTAAGATGTAGAGGATCAGCGGCACAACTTGACTGTTGAATTTCAGTCCAGTAATCCCTTGTACAAAACCTAGTGCAAAGCCAAGACTCAACGATATTAATAAACCCCGCAACAGCAAATTGCGAACCTTGAGCTTGCGGAATGGATTATCGAGATTCTGATCTTTCATATAGCCAAGAGCATATAGATTAGGACATTTTGAAAGTGTGAATACCAGGAATAGTAATGCTTTTACCTTCTGCCTCCTGCACTTCGGCAAGCTCAGTGTGCCACCTTCTGCCTCCTGCTATAAATGGATGATGGCGATCGCCTATAATTTTTTTAGTTTCACTTAGCTAAGGCGACTGATTAAACACCCACTTCAACCAGTGCTTAAAAGAACTTACAGTATTCAAATATTGAACTCCAGGCGCACGGGTGGCGGCGAGTCCATCAACGGCGACTAATGCAGCGTATTGCAACCCCAGGAAACTATCAACTGCTGCATAGGGGCCACCGAGGGTAATCGCCCCAGCCGCATACATCTGACCTCTACCACTACGCATTTCTATCAACTCAAAATTGTTCGCCACAACCAACCGCCTCAAGTGGTTCAGCGGCAGATTGTAATGTTTTACCAAATCGTCCAGTAAGGGATTTGTTTCCACCTTGGCATCCAATCCAGTAGCATCAATAATAAAGTCAGCCGCCAGTTTCATTTCCCCAAAACCTTTTTCTCGGATATGGGTAATAGTGCGGTTTTGAGCATCTCGTTCCACATCCAGCACCTCACCGAAAGTAATTTGATACCAACCTTCGCTCAGCCCTTGTTCGGTAATGCGTTGCCAATCCTGGCGGTCAGCAGTAGTCGTACCACCCCAATCTGCTAATAGGCGCTTGCGTTCATCAGGACTAGCTTTTTCTAACATGGCGCGGAGTTCACCGCCCCAACAGGCTTTAGGCCAGTTAAATGGTTGTAATTCGTAATGATTTTTAACTAGACGCTGGGCAGTTTGAAATTTGTTACCTTGGGGTTTAGGCGATCGCATCAAATGCAAAACTGTAATATGCTGATTTTGCTTTCTTGCTTCATAAATGCGCTGGACAACCCGCGAAGCGACAATTCCCCGCCCCCGAATCAACACCGTACCACCTTGTTGCTCTAGTTGCTGATAAACATGATCGTGTGCTTCATAGGCATTCACGACCGTCTTAAAGTCTTGATATTTTTCCCTATAAGCTTGCAAATCTGGGAGAAACTGAATGGCTGGGTAGCCAGGAGCTAAATGTAAATAACGACTAACTATAAAAGCATAATTTCCTGGGCCACGAGAATAGGCTACGCAATACCTCCCATCATCAGTTTTGCGAATTCCCCTAACTCGTCCATAGCGATAAATTTGATTCCAGCCAATGCGCTTCGCCTCCCGGTCGATGGAATCAAAGACATTACCCGCACGGGGTGTATAAGTTTCTGCAAATGTAGGCTCAGCAAACACCTGCCACAAATACTTAAATGCTGAGTTCAGCTTGCCTTGGGTGAAATCATACCAAGATTCTCGCAATGCATAACTAGGCCAACCCCAAATATTATCAGGACAAGAGTCAGAATTAGATCGCAGTCTTTCATATAAGGGAATCTGCGAATTCATACAAAGGCGCTTGTAACGAGCATACGGCTCTGCCTCTAATCCTAAAGCCACAATTTTGTCAGTATGGACACCACTAATTCTCAGTAAATCAACCCAGACAAAGCTACCCAATCCTGCCCCAATCGCCAGATAGTCAGATTCATCCACTGGCAAGCCTGTAGCATGAAGTGTTTGTACAGCGACATTTTCCGCCTGAAACGCTGATGGTGGAAAATTGCCCCTTGAGGGCGTAACAGGTTGAGCTGGAGGTAAGCTTGGGTCTGGAAGATTGGTATTTGGGTTGAACTGAATAGTTGAAGGAGGGCTAGTGATTTGTGCAGATGCGTTGCTAGCCAATGTCACCGTCATTATGTAAGGGCCAATTTGCAGCACATCGCCATTAGCCAAAACACAGCGCGTTTGTTGTTGACCGTTGACAAATATACCGTTAACACTACCTTGGTCAATTACCACCAGTTGGTTTTGTTCCCAATCAATTAAGGCATGGTACCGAGAAACTTCATTACTATTAAGCAGCATCCTGGAGACGCGCTGTCCCCTAATTTCAGTAGGCAAGCGAGCGAATTCTCGACCAAAAGCGATGGGTACATTCAACTTTGGTTCTCGCCGTTCTCCCGTTGCTGGATCTTCCCAACTTAATTGAATTTGTAAGTCATTTGTCATTGGTCATTTGTCATTTGTCCCATATGTCTTAATTACTGGGTGCTACCAAAACACTTGCTGCCGCAGCTAAAGATGTACCACACCAAGGACAGCCAATTTGTAGATTCTCAGCAAGGGAAACTTTATGACATTTAGGGCACTCTAAGCCGTAAACCCCTTGGGGTGGTGCAGGAAATTTTGGTTGATGATGATGTCCTAGTTGCACTCGTGGCTGTTGATATGTCGGGGATATTGGTGGATGGGGGTTTGCCAGTTGTGCTTGCGGTGGTGTCAAAATTGTTGCTGGAATGCTGTTGATTGAAACGCTAGTGACTTGAAGTTTTAGTTGCCCCAAATAGATAACTGTGCCCTCATTTAAAGGCTTTTCACCCTGGATTAATTGTTGCCCATCTATAAGAGGGGGATTTTGCGATCGCAAGTTTCTGATATAAAAGCGTTGTTGCTGATTATGAAAAAAGATTTCAACGTGCAGGCCAGATACGGTAGGGTGACTCAGAACAATGTCGCACCGGAGTGGGTCGCGGCCGATACGGACAGTGCCAGGATTTTTACTTGGCTGTTGTGCGTAAATATTCTGAGTTTTATCTTGACCTGCATCGTGCCACTGTAAAGTTAGTGCGTTCATTGTTCTAACTTAGGTAACTCGTATTTAGCTACTTCAACTTCCTTCTGTGCGATTCCTAACACGATTGAGCAGACGCAAGCAAGTATTTAGAAAAAACTTCAAGAAAATGATCAGTACTCAGACAGAATTAATTACACAGATTGTTTTCTTATTCCCTGGTCACTGAGCTACGTCGAAGTGCATTCCCCATACTTCGACTTCTCTGCGAGACGCTACGCGAACGCTCAGTACAAGTTCCCCATTCCCTGTCTCCACCAATGAATTTAATTTTGTCCAACTACTCTATTGATAATATGCGTTTTATCTTGCAGATGCTAACTTATCTGCAATGCGTGTAGTTTCTGGCAGCCGATATTTAGGCGTGCAGCGCAACACGTAGTCAATAGCCGTTGATAAGCTGACTCTATGACCACTAGAGATATACAGAGGTTTTACTCCTGTACGGGTTCGTAAAACTGCTCCAATTGTTTCACCCCGATGTATAAGCGCTTGCAAGCTTCCTTTGGTTTCTGGCAAATCTTCATGCTTGCCAATCAGCAACGATTTTGCTACACCAATCGTCGGCATATCTATAATCACACCTAGATGGCTAGCTATACCTAATCTGCGGGGATGGGCAATTCCCTGACCATCACACAGGATAATATCTGGTATTGTTTCAATCTTTTCTAGGGCATCAAGTACAGCGGGGATTTCTCGAAATGAGAGGAAACCAGGAATGTAGGGAAACGAAGTAGGACGGCGCGCTAGGCTTGTTTCTATCACTTGCAAATCGGGAAAACTTAGCACCGCTACCGCTGCACGGCTAATCGTTCCATCGGCTTCAAAACCCATATCCACACCAGCAACGTACTGGACAGGTTCTTTGAATTTATCCTCAGTAATTACCTCACCTCGCAACTTTTCTTGGATAGCGATCGCTTCTTCTACCGTTACAGGCCAAGCATGAGGTTGATAAATCTTCATGTTTAAAGCTGGAATTATTAAAGGTGTTCTTTTCTAAATTCGTCATTGGTAATGTTGTATTTACCAATGTCATTAATTTTAAAATCTTTGTAGCTTTGCGATTTTTTTAGTAGGATTCTATTTAAAAGATCGCCTCCGTTCGGAAACAGCAGTAATACTTCTGGAAACTGCTTCTGCAATGGAGACGATGGATTATGCCTTCGTTATACTTTTGCGATCGCAGGGGAACCTAGTTGTCTTTATATTTTAAAAGACTGCGATCGCCTTGGTCTCTCACAGGAGAAGAGAAGCAACTTCCCGTAGATATAGGACTCTCGCTCGAAGTGAAGTTATACCTTTTCTAGTCCTGCTTGGGTTTTGACTTTTTTCTGCCAAACAAACTAGTCATACTCAATCCAGTAACTAACAACCCCAATAGTCCCAGACCGTTCAAAATCGGGTAGATTCCCTGTAAACCGAAGATTTCACCACGATGAATCGAAAGCAATAGACTACGCGGAACTCCCAGGTTAGCTGACCACTCACCTACTAGCGTAGCTGCAATACCAGTTAGCAATGTTACAGCAAGCGGTAAAGCTAGAATAATCGCTAGAGTCCGGTGGTACTTGCGAAATGAACGCATTATCCAAAAACTCCAGTGGAAATTTAGTTATCTCTCACCCTTTAGAAACAGTAGCGATATTTGTGTCAAGTGTCTGTAATCCCTTAAGAGCTTTCGCTTTATCTTTTGCTTTCAGTGCACCCTTCACCTGGGTTGCAGCATCTTCGATTGCATTATAAGTTTTTGAAGATTTAGTTTTGACACCATCCTCAACCTTGCCCCAAGCGTTTTCAAACTTATCAAATTCCTGTTGAGCTTTGTCAAAATTTCCGGCTTCCACCGGAGTCTTTGTATTTGAAACTACACTAATCAAAGCATTAAAACCTCCTTGCGTTGCACCAGTATTTCCAGATACTGCTGTACCTCCAGTCGTTTCAGTGGTAGCAGGAGTCTTGGTAGTAGATTGTTGAGTGTTGTTACATCCTACCAATGTCAGTAAGCTAATTGTAGTTACAGGGATGATGTAGATTAAGCGTTTCATAATACCTCTGTGATAAATAATATACTTAAATTTAAAGTAGCTTCTTTTCTTTAGATTTTCATACACAAACGATAAGTTTAATCTTAACTTCCACAAGGTCTTTTAACAGTAATTTATTTAAAACAATGAACCTGGCTGCTGCAAAAACTCCTCTTCCTCTTGTGTTGAGGAACGTCCCAAAATACTGTTACGATGAGGAAAACGCCCAAAACGCTCAATGATTTCCTTGTGACGAAATGCGTACTCAATTGCACCAGCACTATTAGGATCGTGGCTGAGTTGTTGAAACAGCTTTACACACTGACGTTGATCAACTGGGTTTTCACTGTGTTCAAAAGGCAGGTAGATAAACCAGCGTTGCACGGGCAATAATTTGCGATCATAGCTTTGTGCAACGGCATGTTGTGCTGCTGAGAGTGCCTCCCAGTCAGTAGCAAAAGCCTTGGGAGTATCACGAAATATATTTCGGGGAAGCTGATCAAGCAGCAGAATAAGTGCTAGACAGGTATCGGGTGCATTGAGCCACTCGTCTAAATATCCTGCTGCTGCCTTTTGGTAATCTTTAAGAAACCGGGTTCGCAGTTCCTCATCACAATCTGGTTTTTTACTAAACCAAAATTCTTGAGGTTTGCCATAACCCAGTTCATCAGGTTGACCAAACCAAAATTCCAAAATAGCTTTGGCCTGTGACATTACTGTTATTGACTCTTACATAGCACTTGTCGCATTTTACGCATATTCGCAGGTAACTCTAAGTTCATTGCTTGTTGAATGAAAATTGAGGGTATCGGGATCAGGGGTGTTGCTTGCACAGTATAAGCAAGTATTGTGCCTTTATCACAATCTTTTAGCTCTAAATTGGCATTAAAGTCCTCAAAAGTTCCTTTTTCCATGCGAAAGTGAATTTGCTGTCCAAGCACTTCTACGACATTAAGGTAAATTTCGACTTGAGCTGTGAAGAAGAAAAAGGCTTTTTGCGCTGCTTGATACAGATGCTTGGCTTCCCCCCTGCACATTACTTCGCTTTTGGTGATATCAGGAAAATATTGTACCCAACGAGGGTAATCAGTTAATTGCTGCCATACTTGCGATCGCACTAGTGGTAAATACATCCAGGCGGTTACAGCACCACCCCAGGCTTTGTGCGATCGCGTTTGTACCAAAATTTCACCCTGCATCAGCAACTTTTGCTTGTCTTGATTCCAAGCCATATCTGAACCTTTAATAAATAATTCTGAGGTATAAGACGCAGACATATGATTTCAGTTTCTCCTCAAGTCATCCACCTGACGGGGTTAAAACTACAAGCAATCAAAACTTGATTAAGTCTAACCCCCTAAATTTTAGTTCCAGTCAATATATAATCTTTTCCGGAAACTGTGATTTTTTGGTAATTATTTCGAGAATATACTGAAAAAGCTGTATTTATCATCACAATTTACACTAAAAATGCTTAAGAATTTTTTATAGTGGTAACGCTTAATACATGAAAAACTAGAATGACACGAACACCATTTTATATGAAGCTACAATCAGTCCTAGAGGCTGTTACAGTAAGGAACAAGTGAGAACTATGAAGAATTTTCTTGACCAAATTGAAACCTCTGGCTAGCATTTCCCCATTTCTTCATATTTTTTCTGCTTTACCGTAATTTTATTTCAACATAAAGTGTAGTGACTTTTGAATAGAGAGGGAAATTAGGTGAGCCAATCTTCTTTAAATCGCAGATTAACCCAGCTTTTTGGTATCCTTCTTGGTATTAGCATAGCTGTCTGGGTACTAAGAGGCTTTGGCATTCTCAGTTTTATGCCAGGTGGAATTATTTGGCTATTATTGCTAGGTGCGATCGCTGTGGGTCTTATTAGTTATACCCAAAGAAGATGGTGGCGTTTTTAACACTTATTAGTTATCAGTGCGGAAAATTTACCAGAGGGACGGAAAATGACAACTCATGTATGTACCGTTTGCGGTTATGTATATGACCCAGAAGAGGGTGATCCAGATAACGACATAGCACCGGGAACAGCGTTTGAAAGCATATCAGATGATTGGGTATGTCCAGTTTGTGGCGCGGACAAAGAAGAATTTGAACCAAATGAGTGAAGATAACCGCTAGCCTAGAAGGTAGGTGCTAGGAAGAGACATTTTTGAAATTGTTGCCGTTACAAATTGTAGTTATTGGGGGTGGAGCAGCAGGATTTTTTAGCGCGATCGCTTGTGCTAAAGTCAATCCTCAAGCCCACGTTATTTTACTCGAAGCCAGTCGCCAACCACTGGCAAAAGTTCGGATTTCTGGAGGGGGACGCTGTAATGTCACTCACGCCTGCTATGAACCAGAGGCGTTAGTCCAAAATTACCCTAGAGGCGGAAAAGCTTTGCGGGGTGCGTTCACTCGCTTTCAAGCTAGAGATACAATATCTTGGTTTGCTATTCACGGAGTACCACTGAAAACTGAATCTGATGGTCGGATGTTTCCGACTACAGATAATTCCGAAACAGTTGTAAACTGTCTGATGAAAACTGCTGTTGCATCTGGAGTTGAGCTTCGCACTGGCATAGCTGTTGTTTCAGTCAAACGACTCCTGTCTGAGGTGGGAAAAGAAGAGGGATTTGAAATTTCTCTGAAGTCAGGAGAAACAATCAAATGCGATCGCCTGCTTTTGGCAACGGGAAGCGGCCCTGTAGGTTATAAAATAGCCAGAGAACTAGGTCATCAAATTGAACCGCCCGTCCCTTCTTTATTTACCTTCAATATTCTTGATCCAAAGCTGAGGGCGTTGGCTGGAGTTAGTGTTAACTCTGTGCAGTTGCGGTTGTCTGGTGGCGGAAACTCACAATTAGGGCAAACTGGGCCATTACTAATTACCCACTGGGGTTTGAGTGGGCCAGCTGTCTTGAAGCTTTCTGCTTGGGGTGCAAGAATCTTGCACGACAACCGCTACCAAGCAACATTATTGATCAATTGGTTGCCCTCCTTGTCGCAAGAACAAGTGCGACAACAAATTTTAACAGTCAAGACTGAATGGGCAAAGAAAGCGATCGCATTACATCGCGGCGTTGAGCTACCTCATCGTCTTTGGCAATATATCATTGCCCGTGCAGGCATCACGACAGAAGACCGTTGGGCAGGATTATCTCACAAAACATTAAATCAACTGGTGCAAGAACTCACTCAAGGGCAATACTTAATTAGCGGTAAGGGAGCTTTTAAAGAAGAATTTGTGACTTGTGGTGGCGTTAATCTTAAAGAGGTTAACTTTAAGACGATGGAAAGTAGGTTAGTTCCTGGTCTTTACTTTGCTGGGGAAATATTAGATATTGATGGCGTCACAGGCGGCTTTAACTTCCAAAGTGCTTGGACAACAGCTTATTTAGCTGGGAACGCGATGGGAATTAGTGATTGAAGGAGGCAGGAGGCAGAAGGAGGAGGCAGAAGGCAGGAGGCTCGATTACAGCGGGTCTTAAACTTAGTTGGGCAAAGCAAAAGGGTATACTTTAAAACATCTCTCTTCCCTTTTGCCCTCTGCCTTGTCCGAAGGGCTGATAAAGAAAAACGCCCACAGATCAACGGAAAATAATCCTGACAAAAAGCGACAATTATCTTGCGTTTGTAGATTATTTCTGAACATAAAAATAATGAAATTTAGCGAAATCCTACATCAATTGAGCGACGCCACCACTGTCGATAGCTTCACCACTAACTTAGACCACGACCCAGAAATTACAGGGGTAGCAGCACTTGATGAAGCTACTATCGGCACTCTCAGCTATATTGACGGAGCTAAATTTGCGTCTTTTGTTGGCAAAACAAGCGCTAGTGCTTTAATTTTGCCTCAAGACGAAAAATTACAGTTAGAAGCACAGGAACGCGGTATTGTCTGGATAGCAGGACGAGATCCGCGACTGTTATTTGCTAAAGCGATCGCTCTTTTTTATCAACCATACCGCCCAAAACCAGAAATTCATCCCACTGCTGTGATTCATCCCACGGCGAAAATTGGTAGTGATGTTTACATTGGCCCTCATGTGGTGATTCAGCCAGAGGTGGAAATTGGTGATGGTGTAATTATTCATCCGAATGTGGTGATTTATCCAGATGCCAAAATAGGCGATCGCACTACCTTACACGCCAACTGTACCATCCACGAACGCACCCGCATTGGTGCGGATTGCGTAATTCATAGTGGTGCTGTCATTGGTGCAGAAGGCTTTGGCTTTGTTCCTACCCGTACTGGTTGGTTCAAAATGGAACAATCCGGTTATACCGTTTTAGAAGATAGCGTAGAAGTGGGCAGCAACAGCGCCATAGACCGCCCAGCCGTTGGGGAAACACGAGTTGGTCGTAGTACAATAATTGACAATTTAGTGCAAATAGGACACGGTTGCCAAATAGGTTTTGGTTGTGCGATCGCAGGGCAGGCAGCTATGGCGGGAGGCGCTAAATTGGGGAATCGGGTTACTTTGGCTGGACAGGTAGGAATTTCTAATCAAGTGAAAGTTGGCGATGGGGCGATCGCTTCCGCTAAAGCTGGAATTCACAGTGATGTCGCACCAGGACAAATTGTCTCCGGGATGCCAGCAATTCCCCACAAGCTATATCTCAAGGTATGTGCCATATCTAACCGCCTACCAGATATGTATGAATCACTGAAACAATTGCAACGCCAAATAGGGCAAAAGTGAGGGGTTAGTCAAGAGTCCAAAGTCCAGAGTCAAAACTACCCTTGACCCTTGTACAGACGCGATTAATCGCGTCTCTACCTTGACCCTTGACTAAAAGCCCAGTTTCTCCAACACCGATTTTGTAGAAACAATATGGCGTGTTAAACCCAATTCTTTTGGACTAACCCCAAGCGCCAAAGCAATCAACTGTGGCAAATGTAATATTGGCAAACCTAGCTTTTGTCCGATCACCTTTTCCACTTCTGGCTGACGAGAATCTAAATTGAGATGACATAGAGGACAAGGCGTAACTATACAGTCAGCACCTGATGCCAAAGCGTCTTGAATGTGCATCCCCGCCATCTTGAAAGATTGGGTAGTGGCATAGCTAGAAAGGGGCCAACCACAACATTGTGTGCGACCTCGGTAATAAATTGGTGTTGCACCGACTGCCCTAAACATATTTTCCATCGCTTCCGGTTGGAAGGGGTCGTCATAGGGCATAGACTTTTGGGCACGGAGGAGATAACAGCCATAAAAAGCCGCACATTTTAGCCCAGTCAACTTACGGGTGACACGTTTGGTGATTTCCTCCAAACCGTAATCTGTCACCAAGGCATAGAGGAGATGTTTAACTTCCGTACTGCCACGATAAGGCGAACAGCCTTCTTTAGCCAGCAAACCATTCACTTGTTGAATGTAGGCGGAGTTGCTTGTTTGGCATTCTTTCAGGTGTTCGTTAACATGGCCAATTACACCCTGACAAGTGCTGCAATGGGTAAGTAAAGGCAAATTTAATTCTTCGGCTAACGCAATATTTCTGGCGTTGACCGTATCTTCCAGCAGTTGAGAATCTTCTTTAAACGTTCCGGAACCGCAACAAGCAGCTTTTTTTAATTCAACCAGTTCGATGCCCAATGCTTGGGTGAGGGCTTGTGTTGACTGGTAAAGCTCCCGACATGCTCCTTGGGCAACACAGCCGGGGAAGTAAGCGTATTTAAGTGTTTGAGATAGCATAGAAGTATATTTGGGTTAGGGCAATTGCCCTACACAATAACTGTTATATCATCCCTTGATTACTATCAGGGCGGTGGGCACTGATTAGAACATCGTCAAACAAATTAGCACCAATCGGAAAATACAAGTATTTACACGGTGTACATTGCACCGCACGTCCTACTGTTTAAGATTTCTCCGAACACACCTTTGTTCATTTTAGAAACGAGACAGGTTTTCTTACAGAAAACTCCTCGGTAGTATGCGGGCGATCGCGCTTGACGATAAGATGTATATGCTCAAAACAACATCGCCTTTAAAGAGCAGATCATAGCAACTGGTTAAGGACTTTTATTTATGAGCCAAGCTGACATTTTTGACAGGGTAAAGAAAATCGTGGTCGAGCAATTAGAGGTTGATGAGGAAAAAGTCGTACCTAATGCTACGTTTACAAACGATTTAGGAGGTGATTCCCTAGATATCGTTGAACTAGTAATGGCTTTGGAAGAAGAATTTGATATCGAAATTCCTGATGAAGCCGCCGAAAAGATTTTGACGGTTCAAGAAGTAGTGGATTACATCAACAATAACGTTGCTGCATCCGCATAAAAATGTTCTGAGTCATGAGGAGCCAGTGCGTTGGGAAGCCACTGTGTTATTGAAGTTATGAGCGGAGGCTTTCTTTGCCTATAACTTCGGTAAATTATCACAATTTTGGGTCTTCTCCCGGTTGTTCGCTTTTAGCGTTCCCGCAGGGTAGCAAGTGATGTGGAGTTTCCCAACTTGTTGGCTCTTAGCATTCTGGCAGGGTAGCAACTGGGATTGCTAAGTATGTAGACGCTAGGCTTTTCTCCAAAAAGCACTAAGCATACATAAATTACCAAACAAACAGTAAGCTCGTGACTTAGGACTGGGAACTCCACACTGTTTATCGTTTTTCCTGCTGCTTTATCGCCACTTTGAACTGAATCATGACAGACTTTAAACGTAAACGCGTTGTTGTAACTGGTGTTGGCGCGGTTACACCTATTGGTAACACACCAACAGAATATTGGAATGGATTATTGAGTGGACGTAATGGTATTGATTACATCACCCTTTTTGATGCATCTCGCCATGATTGCCGCATTGCTGGTGAGGTGAAAAATTTCGATCCACATGATTACTTGGAGCGCAAAGAAGCCAAGCGCATGGATCGATTTGCCCAATTTGGGGTTGCGGCAGCAAAACAGGCTATTTCCAACGCGCAGTTAGTTATCAATGACCTGAATGCAGAACAGGTGGGTGTCATGATTGGTTCTGGCATTGGTGGCATTAAGGTATTGGAAGACCAGCAAACTATCTACCTCAACCGTGGGCCTGATCGCTGTAGTCCATTCATGATACCGATGATGATCGCTAACATGGCAGCAGGGTTAACAGCAATACACACTGGTGCTAAAGGCCCAAATTCTTGCCCTGTAACTGCCTGTGCTGCTGGTTCCAATGCCATAGGAGATGCTTTTCGCTTAATTCAAGGGGGATATGCCCAAGCGATGATCTGCGGCGGCACAGAGGCAGCTGTTACACCATTGTCGATAGCTGGGTTTGCCGCTTGCAAGGCACTCTCTTTTCGCAATGACGACCCCGCTCATGCTTGTCGTCCTTTTGACCGCGATCGCGACGGATTTGTTTTGGGTGAAGGTTCAGGAATTTTAATTCTAGAAGAACTACAACACGCCATCAGTCGCGGCGCTCACATTTATGCCGAAATGATTGGCTATGGTATGACCTGTGACGCTTTTCACATCACCTCCCCCGTACCTGGTGGAGTAGGAGCAGCTAGAGCTATAGAACTGGCGCTGAAGGATGCAGGAATAAACGCGGAGCAGGTGAATTACATCAATGCTCACGGCACTAGCACCCCGGCTAATGATTCAACTGAAACCGCAGCAATCAAAAAAGCCTTAGGTGAACATGCTTATAAAGTAGCAATTAGCTCCACCAAATCCATGACAGGTCATCTGTTGGGCGGTTCTGGAGGTATTGAAGCAGTAGCCACAGTATTGGCGATCGCTAATGACAAAATTCCACCAACAATCAACTTAGAAAATCCTGAGACAGAGTGTGATTTAGATTACGTGCCCCACCATAGCCGCGCTCAAAAAGTTGAGGTGGCATTATCCAATTCTTTTGGGTTTGGCGGTCATAATGTCACACTAGCTTTTAAGAAATACCTCTAAAATTCTCAATTTTGCTGCTGGTAGGCTCTCCTGAAATGCCAGTGTCAAAAGTATCATAGATATCATTCCGATCTAAACTGAGCGTTCAGCATGACCCAATTATTAGCTTGATTTATCACCAGAAACTCAGGAGATCCCGCTTGTCCATCGACAATCGAGAATGGGATGATGAAGATACTGTAGGGAAATTTCAATCAGTGTGCAGTTATCGGTAAGCAGTGACCAGGTTTATAGACGGGATTGAACCCGCCAAATCAAGCAAACCATTAGGTGATCAGGGACTTAAACCCAATGAATAAAACTGATAACTGTTAACTGTTAAAAATAACCCCAGCAAGAGAGAGAGCTCGAAGAGTGCTAACCCGTCGTTAAAAACAAGAGATTTATGACTGTTGCAACCCAATCCCCCAAAGAACTTTCCCTCGAAGAACTTTGTATTAACTCGATTCGCTTCTTGGCTGTTGACGCTGTAGAAAAAGCAAAATCGGGACACCCTGGACTGCCGATGGGCGCGGCTCCAATGGCTTTTGTACTTTGGGATCGCTTTATGCGATTTAACCCCAAGAATCCCAAGTGGTTTAACCGCGATCGCTTTGTCTTGTCTGCCGGTCACGGCTCGATGTTGCAGTATGCTCTGCTCTACTTGGCAGGCTTCGACAGCGTAACCATTGAAGATATCAAGCAATTCCGTCAGTGGGAATCCAAAACCCCCGGACACCCTGAAAACTTCATGACTCCAGGCGTAGAAGTCACCACCGGGCCACTGGGTCAAGGAATTGCCAATGCAGTCGGTTTAGCGATCGCGGAAGTGCACCTTGCCGCTAAATATAACAAACCCGATACCAAGATTGTTGACCATTACACCTACGTGATTGTGGGTGACGGTTGCAACATGGAAGGAGTTTCCGGTGAAGCTGCTTCTTTCGCGGGACATTTGGGATTAGGCAAACTCATCGCTCTGTACGACGACAACCACATCTCCATCGACGGTTCCACAGATGTGGCATTCACAGAAGATGTTTCCAAGCGATTTGAAGCATACGGTTGGCACGTTCAACACGTCGAGGACGGCAATACTGATTTAGAAGCGATCGCCAAAGCAATTGAAGCAGCCAAAGCTGTTACCGATAAGCCTTCTTTCATTAAGGTAACAACCATTATTGGTTACGGTTCCCCTAATAAAGCAAACACTGCTGGTGTTCACGGTGCTGCTTTGGGTGGAGACGAAATAGCGTTGACTCGTACAAATTTAGGTTGGGAATATGAGCCTTTCGTAGTCCCACAAGACGCCCTCAACCACACGCGCAAAGCAGTTGAGCGCGGCGCAGGCTACGAAGCCGAGTGGAACAAGATATATGCCGACTACAAAGCTAAGTATTCCCAAGAAGCGGCTGAGTTTGAACGTTACCTTGGCGGCAAACTCCCTGACGGTTGGGATAAGGTACTACCTACCTACACCCCCGAAGATAAAGGACTACCCACCCGCAAACACTCAGAAACCTGTCTCAACAAACTGGCAGCAGTTTTACCTGAATTGATTGGTGGTTCGGCTGACTTGACCCACTCCAACCTTACTGAAATCAAGGGTAAAGGCGACTTCCAAAAAGGGCAATACCAAAACCCCAACATCCACTTTGGTGTGCGGGAACACGGTATGGGCGCAATTTGTAATGGTATAGCACTGCATGATTCGGGATTAATTCCCTACGGTGCGACCTTCTTAATTTTCACAGACTACATGCGCGCTGCTATCCGTTTATCAGCACTTTCCCAAGCTGGCGTGATTTGGGTGATGACCCACGACTCCATTGGACAAGGTGAAGATGGCCCAACGCACCAACCCATTGAAACCCTGGCTTCCCTGCGAGCCATTCCTAACCTAACGGTGATTCGTCCCGCAGACGGAAACGAATCTTCTGGCGCTTACAAAGTAGCAATTGAGAAGGCGAAGCAAAACGCTCCCACTCTGTTGGCGTTCACTCGCCAAAATGTTCCAAACTTAGCAGGTACGTCGATTGAGAACGTGGCGAAGGGTGGATACACAGTAGTGGATAGCCAGGGTACGCCTGATATCATCTTGATTGGTACTGGTTCAGAATTGAGCCTCTGCGTCAGCGCAGCCGAGAAACTCACCAGCGAAGGCAAGAAAGCTCGTGTCGTCTCCATGCCCTCAACTGATCTGTTTGATGCACAGGATGCGGCTTATAAAGAGTCTGTTCTGCCTAAAGCTGTCACCAAGCGTTTGTCTGTAGAAGCTGCCGCTAGTTATGGTTGGCATAAATATGTGGGCATTGAAGGCGATACTGTTAGTATTGATCGCTTTGGTGCTTCGGCTCCTGGTGGTGTTTGTTTGGAGAAGTTTGGCTTTAGCGTTGATAATGTTTTAGCTAAAGCAAAACAATTGTTGGGTTAATAGCAACGGAATATTCTCTTAATTTTTAGGGGTGGGTTGAAAGACTCGCCCTTTTTTTAACGCAGAGGGGCGCGGAGGGAAGCGCAGAGGTTCGCAAAGGAGGATTTGAGGGTTTGAGAGATTAACTATGATTGAGTAAATAAGTGAAGAATTTATGCAGGGAATTTTGGGTGAAAGAGATATCGCGATCGCACGCACATCAAAAATATAGCGGTTATCAGTTGAGTGCAATACAGACCTAACCCCCAGCCCCTTCCCTTGTAGGGAAGGGGAGTAAGATTCAAAGCCTCTCTCCTAAAAGGAGAGAGGTTTGGAGAGAGGTCAAACTGTATTGCATCCAAACGAGAACCGCTATAGTTGATAATTTGATTCAAGGGAATAACCTCTAAGTAGCTAGGTGGAATTAAATAGAAGACCCCCTGTAGTCCCCCTTACCAAGGGGGACGGCGACAGCCGGGGGTTCTATCTTCGATTTAATTAAGCCCACTTACTTATCAGGACAGATTAGAGAGGGAATAATTCAACATTAGATAATCAAAATTCTCCTTTTCCATTTCACTGAATTGGAAAATTGTGAATGTTATTATAGGTTATTAAACAATATTTACCAGCTTATTTACCTCGCCACAGCCGCTGCAATGACTGAAAAACTTTGGCAAATATCTCTTCTAACCAAAGCATAAAACTATCAAGCCATTCTAAAAGCTGCTCTAAAGGGTGCTTCTCATAGCCCATTGAAGTTGCTGTAGTTTCTATCCAATCAGGCTTTGCCTCAATTTGAGTACTCTGGCGAAGCTGCTGGAAAACATTTCCTTTGTGACTTTCACTTCTAGATTTGGAAATCCTGTCTTGAGTTTGTTTTGCAGGGATGATTTTGCTAGATGTTTTTTGAGGTGAAGTAAGATTACGGGTTGGTTTTTTGTTTTGCACCAATCCAGATCCAGCTTTTGTTTCTCGTACAATTTTTCTGGGTACAGAAAACCTTGGTAATATACTTGAGCCTAGTGTAGGATTTATCCTTTGGGACGGTGTAACTGTCTTGGATTCACCGAATAAATCACTGAGCGATAACCAAGGATCGATTCCTAATTCTTCGTTATGCAACTGATGGCTTTTGGGCAAAGTTCTAAAATGATTATGGGATAATGGCTTGCCTTGTAATTGCCTATCATTGCTACTTTGCTTAATTTTTTTGCCAGCGCTAACACCAAAAAAATAATTGATTGCTGCCTCAATCAAAGCCTGAAAATTCAGCGGGTTAGTTTCTAAATCATCAGCCGTTACTGCGATTTCTCCCCTAGCAGCTAACCGCTCCTTACCATAAAGAAATATGTTTAACTGAGTTTGGACAACTTGGATAATTTCCCGGCTGCGTTGTTGCACAGTTACTAAAGCATTCGCTTCCAACTTTGCAACAGATGCATCCATGAATGCCAGTAATCTAGTGTTATTAATTAAATCTAAATCTTTTGAAGTTCCTTCAGGTAGAGATGGAATGTCGCTTGTATTTTTACCAGTGAGCTTTGCCAATAAGCGATTAATTTCCGGTAATAATTCCGTTTCTTTTTCAACTCCAGCTAACCGCCAAGAATGCCAGTAATTAGCAACTTCGCTAATAATTTTGTCTTCTAATTTTGCCTGCTGCTGGGGTGTCAAAATATCCAGAATTTGATTGTCGGCGGTAACGAGTACCAAATTGCGATTCGCTAAATGTGTGGCGATTCCCTGAACGACTGCAAGATGCTGCTTGAGACTCCCTGCTGGACTATCTGAAATAGCTAAGGATTGAGGAGAAGTAGTGTCAGTTGTGGGGTTGCGGTGAATAGCTTTCCACCATAAAGTCCCCAGAAACGCCAAAGAATTTAAAGGTTCAGATGTTGTTAAGGAAGTAGTTGTAGTCTCCTTAGAATATAAATTCTGGACTACCCCTAGTACGCGCTGAATGGGGGTGTCAACAGTCAGGGGAGTTTCCGCTGGGAAATCGGTATCATTTGGTTGTAACTTTAGCCTAGGTTGTGATTCTTTAGTGTGTAGCGTTTTTACAACTGATTCCGATGACTGAAACAGTAGATATACTGGGTAAAGTAGTGCTCCCACACTCCACTTGGTGGCAACTTGCAAATGCCGAAAGGTGTGCTCCCACTGTTCTGTCAACCGCTGAGATTGTTGGTGGACAAAGTTAAATAGTTTGCTTTGATAACGACCAGAGGAACCAGAAGACATGGCAGTGATTTGTTAGTTTAAGCCTTGTTTAGTTGTGAAACTCCCGCCATACAATAAAAACGACAAACTGTTAATTATCGTAAGTGGCCTCATTTTAGCGAAAACCGGGACGTTGCGATGATGTTTGAGCGCGTAAGTGTAGCCCGCCCTTAGACATCGCTCCTTGTTTATGAATCTAGTGATGATAATAATCCCAATTGGGGTTTTGTGGCTGATAAATTGATGGTAGTGCAGCTTTAATTTGGAGAAGTTTGCGCCAGAGAAGTTAGACGTTTTGGTAGAGGCGGTAAAAGAAATAACGAACCGCCAAGACGCCAAGGACGCCAAGTAAGGGAAAGAAGAGTTAGTAAAATCATTCTTTTGCCTCTACGCCAAAAGCTAGTTTGATTATGGTGGTTTTCGGTAGCGATCGCCTGATAATAGTGAAGTATTTGGTTTGATGTCTGCACCCATTGGCGAAGCCATCTGAAGATAACCCGCAGCTGTTGATTCTGCGGTGTTATGAATCTCACGGAGAAACAGCCGAGTTATATTTGCAAAGCAATCTAGAATTGAGTCTCAAAGAGATAGTAGATTTGTTGGAGCGTTCCTTCACTAATGAATTCTCATCTCAGCAACAAATCTTGACCATACAGCCTTGGAAAATCGCCAGTTTCAAGGTGCTACCAGCGACTAATCCCAAGCTTGGATGAGTCATTAGTCTTGAGTTTTAAGTTTTTAACTCTTGACTCTTGACTTTTGACCTTTGACCTTTGACTCTTCTAGTCTTCGTGATCGTCAAACGGATCGTTCAATTGCTTGCTAGGAGGACCAAAAGAGGTATAAATCGCCAGTCCGGTGATGGCAACTACCACGGTAGCTACAGAAATGCTAAGAACTATTGCGGGTTCCATAATTTAGGAATAGATTATGAGTGCTATTCTTATAGAATATTACAGAAGATTAAAAAAAGCTTTGGCAACTAATATTAGGTGAACTATGGCACAACGGACTTGGTTGGGAGATATCCTGAGGCCCCTAAACTCTGAGTATGGGAAGGTAGCTCCAGGTTGGGGTACTACACCTGTAATGGGTGTTTTTATTTTGCTATTTTTCGTGTTTCTGCTGATTATTCTGCAACTTTACAATAAATCACTGTTGGTTCAGGATGTACTTGTCGATTGGCGGAGTTTAGGCGGCTAACTGATACAAAGCTATCAAGCTTAGATAACAAGTTAACCTACACCCGGCTCGTCCGGGTTTTTTTATCAGTTTTCAATTGTGACCAAGCGCGGTGGATCTAGTCCTGTACTCCTACGGGGAAGCAAGCTATATAATCTCAATGGCAGAATACACAGTCAAGAAACTACAAATGTGAGTTTCTGCGGTCATTGTAAAATTTACAGGAGAAAAAAAATGAATATATTTGGTATTGGTCTTCCTGAAATGGCTGTAATTATGGTAGTAGCATTGTTAATCTTTGGTCCAAAGAAACTGCCTGAGATTGGTCGTAGTGTAGGTAAAACAATTCGCAGTTTTCAAGAAGCTTCCAAGGATTTCCAAAACGAGTTTCAAAAAGAAACAGAACAGTTGGAACAAACTGTGAAGACTACTGCTGAGTTGGAACCTAAGCAACTTGAAGCTGTTAAATCGGAGCAGGATACTGCTGGTTCTTCCCAAGCAAGCTAGGAGAGTGCTGCATATCGATTGATTATAGGCAAAATGTCAGAAGCTGTTACGAAACCAGCTATGGTTATTCCCCAACTAATCGTCGGGTTGGGGAATCCAGACTCTAAATACGACCAAACACGCCACAATATTGGCTTTGCTGCGATAGATGCTCTCTCCCGTTCTTGGCACATTCCTCTAGCGGAAAATCGCAAATTTCAGGGAGAGTATGGCGAAGGAATTGCACCAGGTGGAGGTAAAATCCGCTTGCTGAAACCGTTGACTTATATGAATCGCTCAGGTCAGGCAATACAAGCGGTAACTAGTTGGTATAAATTACCTTCAGAGTCAGTGCTGGTAATTTATGATGATATGGATTTACCTTTGGGAAAGACTCGCCTGCGCTTGTCTGGTTCAGCTGGGGGACATAACGGCATGAAAAGTGCGATCGCCCATCTTAGCACCCAAAACTTTCCCCGTTTGCGAATCGGTATTGGTAAACCAAAAGATGCAGCTAATAGCGATAATTCAGAAACTGTCTCCCATGTGCTGGGGCGATTTTCTGTTGCTGAAACTCAGTTGATGTCTCTTGTACTTCAGTTCGTAGGTGAATGCATAGAACTGAGCCTTAAACAAGGAGTAGAAAAGGCTATGAATCGTTGTAATAGCCGCACCATTGATAATTCTGAGTCTTAAGGGTGGGTGAATGCTACTCTATTAGCTTTTCAAGAAGCTAGGCAATGTTTAAAAATGTCTCTTTTGGTTGATGAGAGCGATTTTGGCTGGCTCCACTCAACCATATTCACACTCTTAACCTAGCTTACTTATCTTATAAAGAGATTGATTCACCCACACCCCAAGAAGGGGTGCGGCACATTTTGCTTAATTTTTGTAAGAATAATGACGGCTCGCTATTGCTTGCTTGAAATTATCTCCTCAAGCAACACCAGTATCAAACCCAATAGGTTTATTTAAAACGTCGTTTGCGTCTAGCTGTCACTGCCTTACGTTTGCGCTTTTCTATCGGTGTTTCAAAGTGTCGATGATACTTCACATCGGCTAATATACCAGCTTTGGAAACCTGGCGTTTAAACCGACGCAAAGCTGAGTCTATACCTTCGTTCTCTCCTAGAACCACTTGGGTCATTCTTGTTGTTTCCTCATCATCAATAGTTTACATTGTAATATTAGCCTCAAACTTAGCAAAGCTCTTCTAGCTTAAAGCTACCAAAAGAGGCGATTCATCGAGTTGAGGCGAGTCTATATATGCTTGTTCGTTGTGAAATTGGCATTTAACTACAAATTAATACTAATACGAAACAACGGAAATCAAGATACCATTTGATAAAATTTCAAATGCCAATAACACAAAGGTTTTAAGCATTTTTAATTCAACGCACTTCTACTAAGAGGCAAGCTACACCAGCGTCTTGTAGAAAAGTGGTGTTAGCTACCCTATGCACTCTGGACGGCAGCAGAGAAAATATAAGAAATTTTAATACTAGGTTTTAATTAATGTAAATATTAGTAATACTAAAGAAGTATTAACTACTATGAGAAATTAGAAACCTCTACCATTTATATATTATTTTAAAAGTTGATTCTGCCTTCATTTAGTAATTTATATCCAGCTACTAATGCGGCGAAAGCAACAAATAAATTCCATAAACTAGTTGATCTTAAAATTACTCCACCACTCAGGAAAACTAGTACGATGCCAATACTTAGTAGAATCCATCCCAAGTTACTGGTTTCTCTACGAAAAAATACTAATGTTAGCGCGCCTGCCATAATTGCTAAAACTGAAGCAGTCGCAGGTAAACTCCGAGAAAAAATTGTATAGTAGCCACTAACAAATATGATATTTTGACCAACAAAGTATATACCTGTGAAAATCAAGATTAAACCTATAAGTTTAATTAACAGCCTACTCATAAGATTTTTGTATTTTTAATAGCTGAACTTTGTAGGTGTAGGTTGGGTTGACGTAAGGAAACCCAACATCGATAAGGGTGTTGGGTTTCGCGTTGCTCAAACGCCAGGTGCTACAACGGAGGGAACCTCCGCAACGCACTGGCTCCCCAACCTACATTTTTTTTGCACTGTGAAAATCAAGATTAAACCTATAAGTTTAATTAACAGCCTACTCATAAGATTTTTGTATTTTTAATAGCTGAACTTTGTAGTATAACTATACTTCAATTTTTAGATTTTTATGGAATTCTATGTAAATTTTTAGTATTTTGTTTGGGTAAATATACTGAATAATTTGCTCAACTTTTAGGGGTAGTGATCGCAAATAGTAGAGACGTTGCCTCAAAGCGAGGTTATCAGAGGCTCAAGACTCAGAACTCAGGACTAGAGAAAGAGCGAGTTGATAGATTTGGCGACGGGGAACAGAAGTAAATTTCGCTAATTGACGGCTAGCTTGCGATCGCGATATTCCCTGACTAATCAACTGTTGCAGTTCGGCTTTCAGTTGTTCTTCGGTTAGTTGAGTTTCACTGAGTTGGTTTCCTGCCACGACTAAAGTATACTCACCTTGGGGTTCGCGTTGGCTGTAATGGGCGATCGCCTCGGCAATTGTCCCCCGCCAAAATTCCTCATACAATTTAGTTAACTCCCGCCCAAGCACGATTTGGCGATCGCTTTCCCAAACTTCTGCTAAATCTTGCAAAGTTTCTCGCAAACGGTGGGGCGACTCGTAGAAAATTAATGTGCGAGATTCTGTTTGCAGAGATTCTAAATGTTCTCGCCGTTGTTGACTTTTCGGCGGTAAAAAGCCTTCAAAGACAAACCGATCTGTTGGTAGCCCAGCTGCACTCAATGCAGTAATAGCTGCACTAGCACCAGGAATGGGAACTACTGTTATCCCCGCCTCAATACAAGCTTTCACCAGTTCATATCCCGGATCGGAAATTCCCGGCATCCCCGCATCGCTGACAAGAGCGATCGCTTTGCCATTACCCAACTGCTCTAATAATTCTGGGATGCGGCTGGTACGATTGTGTTCGTGATAACTCACCTGGGGTGTCTTAACTTGAAAATGTTGTAACAGTTTCCCAGTGTGGCGGGTGTCTTCTGCGGCAATCATATCCACCGTTTGCAAAATTCGCACCGCCCGAAAAGTCATATCTTCCAGATTGCCAATTGGTGTGGCGACAACATAAAGTGTTTTTGGTTTTGGATCGGTCTGCATGAGCGAGAAGTTAGGGTTAGAAGTTCAATATATAAGTCTTATCTACTCACCATAAATTATTGGTAGCAGTGCAAGTAGGGACAGAATCGCCGACCAATTTCAGAACTGTATGCTTTAACCCAACGATACAAATATATCTGTGATCCGTGTCGAACTCACGTTGGCTTAGGCATCCAAATAGCCCTGGCTGTGGCGAGTGCTTCTGGTAACAACTCAGGCAGCTTGAACGCTAGGGCCGAGAGGGCATCGGCGCGATACCATTCATCTTCAATAGCCCTGGCGGCGGCGAGTGCTTCTGGTAACAACTCAGGTGGCAGCTTGGGTGCTAAGGCTCTTAGGGCATCGGCGCGATACCTCTCATCTTCAATAGCCCTAGCGGCGGCGAGTGCTTCTGGTAACAACTCAGGTGGCAGCTTCGACGCTAAGGCTCTTAGGGCATCGGCGCGATACCCCTCATCTTCAATAGCCCTGGCGGCAGCGAGTGCTTCTGGTAACAACTCAGGTGGCAGCTTCGACGCTAGAAATCTTAGGGCATCGGCGAGATACCATTCATCTTCAATAGCCCTGGCGGCGGCGAGTGCTTCTGGTAACAACTCAGGCAGCTTGTCCGCTAGGTTCCAGAGGGCTATGGCACGATACCACTCATGATATTCAATAGCCCTGGCGGCGGCGAGTGCTTCTGGTAACAACTCAGGCAGCTTGAACGCTAGAACCCTTAGGGCATCGGCGCGATACCACTCCCCCTCAAACTCAATATTCGTCATAGCCCTGGCGGCGGCGAGTGCTTCTGGTAACACCTCTGGCAGTTTGTCCGCTAGGGCCGAGAGGGCATGGACGCGAGCCCACTCTGAGTTCGGGTAGCGAAGATCCCTGGCGGCGGCGAGTGCTTCTGGTAACAACTCAGGTGGCAGCTTGGGCGCTAGGGCGCTTAGGGCATCGGCACGAGCGATCCCCTGAAGAGATCTGGCTGTGGCGAGTGCTTCTGGTAACAACTCAGGTGGCAGCTTGGGCGCTAGGGCGCTTAGGGCATCGGCGCGAAGCGACTCATTTTTGATAGCCCTGACGGCGGCGAGTGCTTCTGGTAACAACTCAGGTGGCAGCTTGGGCGCTAGGGCGCTTAGGGCATCAGCGCGAAGCCACTCATCTTTGATAGCCCTGGCGGCAGCGAGTGCTTTTTGCAGTGCTTCTTCTTTTAGGTTTTGTGGTAAATAATCGATTATCTCTGTAAGTAAACTTGCTTTAGTTTTTGGGTTCGAGCTTTGCAAAGCATAAGCTAGTCCTTGTTCAGGAACCCATACATGGTTTTGGAGCAGTGCAACCAGTAACCCGTGCGGTAAATTAGGGTCTGCCATAAAGCTATGCATTTCACTTTTGCACGAATACAGTAATTGTAGCGAACTGCAAACATAAACACTTCAAACCGCAAACAAGGCATTTTTGAAACCACGTAACGGGGCTTAAGGGACTTCCAAAGGATAAACCTTCTTTAATCACTACAGAGAAAGAAAAATAATATACCCAATCTAAACCTTATACAAAATCAGATATTGAGCGATCGCGGTAGAGTTTTCTGATTTAAGTTTAGTTGTTGAGAAACATCTTAATGATAAGGTTTAGGGATTATTTTCTGCTGAAAGTAACAAAAGAGGGCTAATGACTAATCTCAAATCCCAAATCCCAAATCCTAAATCTTTTCATGGGTTATTTGTGGGTTTAGTAACTTTGGATTTAATCTACCTTGCTGACTCTGCCCCTAAGAATAATCAAAAGATTGTGGCTGCTGATTATACTGTGGCAGCAGGTGGCCCAGCTACAAACGCGGCTGTTACTTTTGGCCATTTAGGTAATCAAGCTCAAGTCTTGGGTATGGTGGGTTCTCACCCGATGACAGAGCTAATTCGCCAAGATTTGGCAAATTATAAAGTTGCGATCGCAGATCTTGATCCCAGCACTACTACAGCACCGCCTGTCTCTTCTATCATTGTCACCCAAGCTACAGGTGAACGGGCTGTAGTTTCCATCAATGCTGTCAAAACTCAAATTAGCAACGCATATATCCCAGTAGATATTTTACAAAATGCCGATATTGTGCTTATTGATGGGCATCAAATGGCAGTTGGGAGTGCGATCGCGCAAATGGCTAAAACCAAGAATATCCCAGTGGCGATTGATGGTGGTAGTTGGAAACCTGGATTTGATCAAGTTTTGCCTTTTGTTGATTATGCTGTTTGTTCTGCTAATTTTCATCCCCCCAATTGCCATACTGAAGAAGATGTTTTTGCCTATCTACACGTCTTTGGCATTCCTCATATCGCCATCACCCACGGAGAAAAACCAATTCAATACTTGAGTTGCGGTAAAACTGGTAATTTAGACATACCACATGTCCAAGCGGTTGATACACTGGGGGCTGGAGATATTTTCCACGGTGCTTTTTGCCACTACATCATCAGAGAAAGTTTTATTGATGCACTAGCACAAGCAGCTAATATCGCTGCTGATTCTTGTCAATTTTTTGGCACACGTCGCTGGATGGATTCAAAGTAGGGGCGCACAACGATGCATTGGTGTCAACTTAAGGTAGATGAGGAGGAAAATTCCAAAGTTATCCTTACGGCTTTGATGACCAACATTACGACTTTGATGACCAACATTACGACTTTGATGACCAACATTACGACCTTGATGACCAACATTACGACTTTGATGACCAACATTACGACTTTGATGACCAACATTACGACTTTGATGACCAACATTACGACTTTGATGACCAACATTACGACTTTGATGACCAACATTACGACTTTGATGACCAACATCGCGCTGTTTTAGCAACGAGATACAAAATGCAGTCAAAAAGTAACTCTGAAATTAAGTTGATACCACTGACAGCCGTGCGCCCCTACTCAGGTTATACATAGTTAAGTTAGACAAGGCTAAATTAATGAAAGACCTACAAGAAATATTAGCGATCGCTCTTGATGTAGGTAGGGGAGCAGCAAATATACTGCGGTCTTACTATCACCAGACTGCAAAAGATTTTAACTTACAAGTGCAATATAAACACAATGAACCTGTTACCGTTGCGGATGTAGCTGTAAGTCAATACATTTTGGAGAGGCTACAAGCGGCCTTGGGTAATGAAGATTTTGCCTACATTAGCGAAGAAACCTATCAATCGCAACTGCATAAAGATGCTCCTAAGTGGGTATGGATCATTGACCCTTTAGATGGTACGCGAGACTTTATCGAAAAAACCGGAGATTACGCGATTCATATCGCCTTGGTGAAGGAGACACGCCCAGTACTTGCAGTAGTAGCCGTGCCTGAAGCAGAAAAATTATACTATGCTACAAAAGGTGGAGGTACGTTTGTAGAAACCCGTAATGGATCTGTTCCCTTACAAGTTTCGTCAGGCAAACGAGTCGAGGATTTAACCGTAGTCGTTAGTCGTTCTCACCGCAATGAACGATTAAATCACTTATTACAACACCTACCTTGTCAAAATCAGAAAGCTGTTGGCAGTGTAGGTTGCAAAATTGCCACTATTGTCGAACAACAAGCGGATGTCTACATTTCCCTATCTGGTAAGTCTGCTCCCAAAGACTGGGATATGGCCGCCCCAGAATTAATTCTGACGGAAGCTGGGGGTAAATTTACTCACTTCGACAGCACTCCATTACAATACAACACTGGTGATATCAATCAGTGGGGTGGTCTGCTTGCTAGCAACAGTCAGCATCACGAAATGCTCTGTCAGGAAGCAGAAAGGACTTTAGCACAGTTTACTCACAGCTAAATCTTAGGAAATTTACGTGCGAATGCGCTTTTATGACATGAGTTTATGGTAGGATTACCACCATATTAATAAAAAACCGAATTCCTTAAATCCTTTGTTTTTAGCTTCAGCCTTGTTTTCAAGTTAAAGACTTTTAGGCGATCGCTAGTTACCACTTATTAGATTTAACAATCTAATGTAAAAGAGGCAACACGAACCTATTATTGGCAGCTTATAGAAACTGCCCTAAAAGTTTTATTCTTGAGAGCTACTCACCATGAGATGGTAGTTAACTGCTGTGCTATACTTACGGATATAAGGATTATTTTCGGTTGAGTAACTCGTTTTAACTTCTAAGAAGCGTCTCTCCGAATTTAACTCTCTACACTCTCTGAATTCGGAGACATTCTATGTCAATTTACGTAGGAAACCTATCTTACCAGGTTGCAGAAGAGGACTTAAAGCTAGCTTTTGCAGAATACGGAAAAGTGAATCGTGTTCAATTACCCACAGATCGGGAAACAGGCCGTCCCCGTGGGTTTGCTTTTGTAGAAATGGAAACAGATGCACAAGAACAAGCTGCCATTGATGCACTCGATGGTGCTGAGTGGATGGGGCGTGATCTGAAAGTTAACAAAGCTAAACCCCGTGAAGAAAGGAGCAGTTCTCCTCGTGGTAATTGGGGCGGTAATAATGCCCGACGCAACCGATACTAAATCTTTGTACTGAAAATTTTCCATCTAGAGTCTCCAGGAGATCAAGCCAAAAGCTCAAATCTGCTGGAGTATTTTATTTTGTCTCTAGCCTTAAACTATGCATCCACATAAAGAGGAATGAGATTGACACAAGTAGTTTTGGGGGAGAATGAGGGAATTGAATCAGCTTTGCGAAGATTTAAACTAGCGCTGTATTAACTTTCGGCGTTACTGCAAATTGTATATAACTATATTAGACATCTCCGATAATGAATGTAGAGACGCGAAATTTCGCGTCTCTACAAGGGTTTCAGGTTACGCATATTTAATTTATGGAGATGTCTAAAAACCCTCTTAAACTCTCATTTCTCCGTGTCCTCTACGTCCTCTGTGGTGACAAGATCCCCGACTTCTTTGAGAAGTCGGGGATCTGCTAAATGCTAAATATTTTAGACAAAATTTAAGTAATACTAAGGTATCTTTGTATATACCCATAGAGGAATGTGGCTCAGAGATTCACCGTAAAAATGCTGCGACTATATCATCTATTACTAGGTTGTATTTTACTGGTTTTAATACCGCTGGGAGCAAAGTTTGTTCTCCCTCACTTTTTTACTAGCAAAGTGACACAACACTCAGGATTAGCAACGCGTACTAGCACTAGTGAGGGAAATATCTGGAAGAAAATCTTGGGAAACGCTGCGGCTCCTACTAGCTGGCAAGTTGCCGCTTGTGCGGGAAATGCACCCTTGTTGTGTGTCTCCTCGAAAGAAGAAATTTTGGGTACGGTTGAGATCAAGGTTTACCTGCTAGTAGACAATCAGGATTTTCAAAAGAAGCTTGTAGCAGCTGGTATTCCACCAGGTTCTCAGGCTGACTACCAAAGTCCTAAGTACCAAACCCAAGTGGTAACAGCACTTAAGGCTTGGGTCGCAAATTATTACACTGTCTTATTGAAAGATCGTCAGACTAGATTTGGAAAGCAGATAGTTTTCTCAGTTTACCCACCGCAACTAGTGCCTGTTAGTAACCTTCAAGGAATCCGCTACGGGTTTACTGGACTTACGCAACAAGGTAGAGTACAGGAGCAACATATCGACCATGTTGCCTTTGATGGTACTAAACTTTACGTAATTACCACTGCTTTTGACTCAGGTTCACAAACAGGTAAGTTTGAGAAATTGGAAAATTTGGCAGTTTTTCAACCTTACCTATATGCGATCGCAGCAGATTTGCGTTTGCCTCAATAGCGCGTTACCTCTTAAAAGTATACTGAATATATAAATGCAATTCACATTAATACTGGTAGCTTGAACAACTTCACGAGGATTTAAAGAACAAATTGAAGTTTTGCAACCCAATAAATGGACTTTCAAGTTATTGTTAGTATATTAAAATACTAAGTAAATAACGTAATTATGGCGGTTAATCTGCTCTTAGTACACGTCACTCTAAAAAAGGGTCGAAATTTAATTTTTTGTAGGTTGGGGAGCCAGTGCGTTGCGGTGAATCAGCGCTCTTGGTAGGGTTTCCCGACAGCCAGGCGACTGTGTTCGCCCTACAGCCCTTCGGGCAACAAAAAGGCAGGCGTGCCGGAGGCATCACCTGTTGGCGCAGCCTCTCGTAGAGAAGGGAGGTTCCCCGGAGTTGCTCAAGAATGGGGAGACCCCAAGACTGCACTCCTCTTCTCCGTTGTAGCACCTGGCGTTTGAGGAACGAAATCCAACAAGCGCCCAAACGTTGGGTTTCGCTCCGCTTAACCCAACCTACAGTTAGTATTTCCAATCCTTATTAATGGTGAGATGCACTTAGTGAGCGTAAGATAATTCCTATGAAGATCAATCGCTTTGGCAAAGCTGAAATTCTCAATTTTAAAGAAATATCTTTGCTGTGTAGTGAAGGATTTGTCAAGAAGTAGCTGTGCCAATTTAATCTTGGCGAGGTTTTTTTATCTATGACTCAGCCTTTCTCCGATAAGTCCAATAGCAACAGCGCTACCACTAGCTCTGAAGCTAACCGAGACAAAGCTACTGCTCAGGGAAATCCCCAGAGTAGTAGTAATAAATATATGACACAGATAAATAGTTCCTCAAGCCGTCCAGAGTCTCTTTTGCCTCGGCAGCAATGGAGCTTGAAGTCTAAAGCAACTATTTGGGCGATCGCTCTCACGATGTTCCCAGTGCTGGCAGTTGGGATCGCTAGCTACCTGGGGAGTCAGTCCATAACTGAGCAGATTACCCAAGCTAGACGTGCAAGTGCCGCAGATCTGAAAAAAGTTGAACTTGCCCTCAGTGAACACCGCTCATCGTTGTTGGTTGAGACTGGAATGATAGCTGTGGCGGCAGGGGCGATCGCTGCTTTTCTCTCGAATCGTGCCACCCATAAAGTTCTGTCTGCTGCCGAAATTTCTACCACTTTAGTAAATAGGCTACGTCGAGAAGAAGTGGGAACTCAGACTCGCGTTTCAGGCAAAGATGATCTGGTCGCTCTAGAGGAAAACATTAACCTGCTACAAGAGCAGTTGCCAGAATTGCTTTGGAAACAAGAAGCTGAAGCCGAGCGCTCCCAGTTATTAATCAAAATGACTCGTCGCATTTGGGAAGCGCTTTCTGAAGAAGATGTCCTCAGAACGACCGTTGAAGAAGTTCGCAAAGCTTTCAGCCTAGATCGCGTGGTTATCTTTCGCTTTGACGACCGTTCGAGTGGAATCTGTGTAGAAGAAGCAGTAGCACCCGGTTTGCCAAAGATGTTATGGGCGTCCATCTCAGATCCCTGCTTTGAGGATGGGTCTGTCGAACAATACCGACAGGGCCGCGTCCGAGCAATCAATAATATTTATCAAGCTGACCTCGAAAATTCTTACATTGAGTTATTAGAGCGATTTGCAGTCAAAGCAAATCTGATCGCGCCCATCCTCAAAGACAACCAGCTATTTAGCTTGTTGATTGGACATCAGTGTTCCGCACCCCGGTTTTGGCAACAGTTTGAGATTGATTTGTTCGCCCAAATCGCCACACAAGTCGGATTTGCTCTTAAGCATGTCAGACTTGTAGAGCAAATAGATACTAAAGCCGACCAAGCCCAATTAATTACTGATATAACCCGTCAAATTCGGCGATCGCTCAACGAAGAAGATGTGCTCAAAACTACTGTTGACGAAGCTCGTAAGGCGATCAGTACTGACCGAGTAATGATTTATAGCTTTGATGACAACTGGTATGGCACAGTCGTTGCGGAAGCAGTGCTTCCAGGCTTTCCTAAGGCATTGCGAGCTAATATTAAAGACCCTTGTTTTGCCGAAGGCTATGTAGAGCAGTATCAAGCGGGTCGAGTTCAAGCAACCAACAACATTTATGAAGCCGGACTAAGTGCTTGTCACATCAGCCAACTCGAACCCTTTGCAGTTAAGGCGAATTTGGTTGCACCCATTCTCAAAGACGACAAGTTGTTTGGTTTACTAATTGCCCATCAGTGCTCTGCACCTCGCCAGTGGCAGCAATTTGAAATTGATTTATTTGCTCAGTTAGCTATGCAGGTAGGATTTGCCCTTGACCATGCCAGGCTGCTTCAGCGCATTGATGCTGAAGGAATGCAAACCTACTTACTTGCAAATATTACCAGCCGGATTCGGCGATCGCTCAACGAAGAAGATGTACTCAAAACTACTGTTGAGGAAGCTCGTAAGGCGATCAGCACTGACCGAGTATTAGTTTTTGGCTTTGACGACAACTGGTATGGCACAGTCGTTGCGGAAGCAGTGCTTCCAGGCTTTCCTAAGGCATTGCGAGCCAATATCAAAGACCCTTGTTTTGCCGAAGGCTATGTAGAGCAGTACCAGGCGGGTCGAGTTCAAGCAACCAACAACATTTATGAAGCCGGACTAAGTGCTTGTCACATTAGCCAACTCGAACCCTTTGCAGTCAAGGCGAATTTGGTTGCACCCATTCTCAAAGACGACAAGTTGTTTGGTTTACTAATTGCCCATCAGTGCTCTGCACCTCGCCAGTGGCAGCAGTTTGAAATTGATTTATTTGCTCAGTTAGCTATGCAGGTAGGATTTGCTCTAGATCATGCTCGGCTTCTAGATCAGGTAGAGCAAGCTTATGAATCTGTTGAATCCGCCTTTAAGGAGCAACAACAACAAAAAGAAGCACTCCAACGTCAAGCATCAGAATTACTCAGAGATAGCGAAACTATTGTCGAAAGTCTCTCTTATGAGACACTCAGCCAGATGGAGTCTGTAACATCTGCATACAATCAAATTCAAGCATTGGCTACTTCGGCTCAAGAAATGCTCCTCTGTGTCCAACAAGCTGAACGCCAGGGGCATCGGCTCAACCACACAGTACAAAATGGGCAGGAAGACATAAACTCGATGGTAGACAGTATTTCTGCAATCCGAGCAACGGTGATGGAAGCTGCTACAAGGGTTAAGCGCTTAGACCAGCCTTCCCAAAAGCTCTTGCAAGGAGTAAGCCTACTCAGCCAGGTTGTGTCACAGATCAAATTTCATGCCATGAAGGTCGCCCTTGAAGCAACCCGTAGTGACGAGGTAGGTCGAGAGTTTGCTCATATTACTGAGAAAGTCCTGTTTTTAACGCAGCAGTTGGATGCTGATATTGCAGAAATCCAATCCCTAGTTGTAGAAATACACACAGCAAATAACGGAATCCTAGCGTTAATAGAGGATGGAAAGGAACAGGCGATCGCTGGGACTCAAGGACTCACAGAAACTCAGCAAAAATTTAATCAAATTAACGCCATCAGTACCCAAGTGAACACACTAGTTGAGGAACTGACCCAAGCGGCTACAGACCAAGTGCAAACTTCAACCGCTGCTAGCCAATCTCTTTTAGAAGTTGCGAGTATTGCTAACCAGACATCTGAACAAGCTGTGGCAGTGGTTAATTCCTTGGCTAAGTTAACAGCAATTGCCCAAGGTGATACTAATTCGTAATGAGAAATACCTACTACTGCCGTCTGCAAAAGCCCTTTGTCAAATACTGGTCGCCTTCAGTTTATTGTCCAGCTTTAACACGCTGTCCCGTAAAAGTTAACGTTCCCGCTGCTGGGGCATAATCATTAAGCGGATTTGCATCTAGTGAGAAGAACTTTAGTGTTCCTGTTGCTTGCACTATCCCAGCTTTCGGATCAAATGTTGCACGAAAATCGCTTCTGGTAACGTTGCCGGGTAATGTCGCTGTTGGATAACTGAAGTTGAGTCCCGTGGCAGTAATCTCTCTATCTGAAGTACACTTCCAACTGCCCTGCACATTACCAAACGGTTGGACAGAGGGATTACCACTTTGGTTTGAGGCACTGCTCATAAAGTTGCCATCTACGGTGAATGTTGTAAGCCCAGAAAACGAACCGAAAGCACCAGATATTTTCGTGAGGTACGTACCTGTTACAAGTTTGCGACAATCCGTTCTGGGTTGAGCTTCGGCTTTGTGCAGATTCACTACGTCTGGAATAGTGAGTGCCGAGAATACACAAATCGTTAACGTGGCGAAAGCATTACGAGTTTTCATTCCAAAACATCCACTTATAAGTACATCAATTTATTAACTCAAAGTTGAGTTGATAACTAAGTCGAATCAGTAACAACCGTTGCACACAGGAGAAAACACGGTAACTTCTGTCACTGCCCTTACCACCGTTCTTTTCCCGGTGGTGCAGTTGAAAGAGCGGAAACTGCTGAAAGGGGAATTGTACCGAGATATTTGTAATACCAATTACAGAAAAGAATGCAACAGATGCGTAGGTTGGGTTGTAGCAAGATCCCGTAGGGTACGGAGTGAAACCCAACACATACAAGACTTTGAGGCGTTGGGATGCGTGCCTCAATCCAACATACATATATAGCAATCATTTTTTAAATTGGTATAATTTCCCGCCTGATGGCTTCAAAAGGCTTGATTCTTAGTTGTAATTACTTCGCTTTAAAAGTAAGCGACTTTTAAAATGTACCAGTATCTTATTGAAGCTAATAGTACCCCCACGGGTACCATCGCTTTTTTAAAAATGCAATTGAGTTGCAGGTCGAAATGTTCGACAGTTTATAACCTGCTGGTTCACGCACCCATCTAATCACAAAGAAACTGCAACCCGAAAACCGAGGAGGTTACCCCGACCATTTTGAGGATTCCAACTGCGATATGCAGACCGACATAGCCTCAAAGAGTTTTTCCAAGAACCACCTCGAACCAGACGCGACTGACTCTCATCGTTAGACAACCACACACTACTATCACTAGGTGCGCCTTCATAATTGTCGTGCCAATGATCCGCACACCATTCCCACACATTGCCATGCATATCATATAGTCCGAAAGCATTTGCCGGAAAACTGCCAACTGAGCTTGTTTGCCTATAACTTATGCCTTGGGAGCCAGCACTGGAGTTAGAGTTGTTGTTATAGTTTGCCAAGCTAAGGGTAAGAGTTTCACCAAAATGAAAGGGGGTAGTGGTTCTGGCACGACAGGCATATTCCCACTCGGCTTCGCTGGGAAGCCGATAATTTCGCCCAGTTTTCTGACACAGCCGTGCACAAAATTCTACTGCATCGTTCCAAGAAACCTGCTCAACTGGACAATTTATCCCTTTAAAATTAGCTGGATCGGGATCGAGATGGCGATTGATTTGGGGAAGTACTGCAACTGCGCGCCATTGTGCCTGAGTAACTGTAAACTTACCGAGGAAGAAAGATTTGACTGTTACAGGATGTTGTGGACTTTCAAAATTAAATCGTTCTGGTTCATCATCTGGAGAACCCATAAAGAATTGCCCACCAAGAATAGATACCATGTCCAAGGTGATGCCATTGCTTAGATCTTCAATAAAGCATAAAGCCAAGCCACGACTACGTTCGATGTCATAGGTAGTTGTGGAGGCAAACGATTGATTCACAGAAACAGTAGCTATCTCAAACTCAAATTGCTGCACAGGTAAGATTGTCGTCTCAAACTCAATTTGATCAAACTCAAATAAATCGAGATTAGATTGCGATTCTCCAGAGGAGTTGGGGTTTGAGGTTTGAGGTGATGAGGCAGTGCGTTGTTTATTTTCCCCCTGTTGTGGCAACTGCTGTGGAGGCGAGAATAGCCGCGAGGGTGATAGTGGCAACACTGTATTTGAAGTGAGTGCTTGCAATGCTTCAACTGCTGACGGATAGCGTGAAGTGTAATTATCGCAGGCCATTGTGTCTAAAACATCGGCAAGGCGATCGCTCACCTGTACACAGTTACGCCAGATAGGTTGCCCAGTACGAGAATCTTCTTGCAAAAGATAAGGGGGAATTCCTGTCAAGGCTTCAATGCCCATCATTCCTAAAGCGTAGACATCACTGCACAAGCGAGGCTTACCCCTAGCTTGCTCAGTGGGTATATATCCAGGAGTGCCAATAAACACGCTATTACGAATTATCATTTGAAGATTAATCGAGAGGGTGCCAAGTTCTTTCACAGAGCCAAAGTCAATTAAAAAGAGCTTGCCATCCTGTTTGCACCGCATTACATTTTCGGGCTTGATATCTCGGTGAATTACATTATTTTGGTGGACAAAAACTAGCACCTCCAAGATTTCCTGCAACAGCTTTGTGACATCCCCTTCTTTCAATTGGTTTCCCCGCACAATTTCTTTTCTTAGGGTATGCCCCTCCACATAATCTTGGATAATGTACAATTCATTGCGGACAGCAAAGTGAGCCAGCAACCGGGGAATTTGCGGATGTTCGCCTAATTTCTCCAAAATTACTGCTTCCTGCTCAAAAAGTTCCAGTACCTTTGGATGGGTGTGCTTTGGCTTGAGTCGCTTAACTACACATAAAGGTTTGCTAGGGCGTTTCTGATCTCTAGCCAAGTAGGTTTCACCAAAATTTCCTTCACCCAGTTTTTTAAGGATTTTGTAGCGTCCATCTAGTAGTTCGCCTATAAAGCCCATACTCATTGGTAAAGCCCATACTCAGTGCCAGTGATATTTTTCCATATTTATAATTTTGTACTTTCAAAGCCTCATTTTGAGAGCAATGCGAAAAAGTTATGACAAACAAGCTAGGATTACCTTGAAAATAAATCGTTTAAAAGTACATGTCTATGATTTAAACATAGCAAAATCACCGGCTTGCAGGAACAGATATAGCGATTCTCATTTGAATGAGGTATACGGCATTGCCATGTCCCTACTGTGTTCATCTGTGGTTAATTATTTTTTTCTGTACCTTACCCATGCAGGGTAAGCGCGTCTCAAACGCTATTCACATTTTTGTAAGTAGTGAGAGTGAGTTGTCAAATTTTGACACAGAACTGCCTGTGTAATGGTGCCGCCGCGGAGGGAGAGAAGAAGTTATCAGCGGCAAAAGTCGCTGCTAATAACTTCAGGAAGGATCTGATCCAAATCAGATTACGACCCACTCTAGGGTCAATTTGTCAAACAAGTCCCAAGTGATTTGAGCACCTTTGGATTTACCTTGTGTCGGTAATAGGTAATAGGAGCAATACCTTCGCCAAATCGAACAATGCCTCGATTCGTAGGTTGGGTTGAGGCACGAAACCCAACAAATACGTTGGGTTTTGCTTCGCTCAAACGCCAGGTGCTACAACTGCCGGAACCTCCCGAAGTTCTGATGCCTTCGGCGGGCTACGCCAACGGAGGAAGCCTCCGCTCAGACAACTCTGGGCAACGCACTGGCTCCCCAACCTACAAAAAAATGGCGAAGGTATTGAGGAGCAAAGCTATTACCTATTACCTACCAACCTAAATCTCAGCTACAGCTCGTTCAATTAAACGACGTGCTAAAGTTTGCGTGCCTGTATGTTCATAGTAATTTGTTGACACATCCAAGAACGCCGCTAAGTAATCTAATTTGTCGTCAGCAATTTCTACAAAACCTTGCAAGTTGTGGACAATCTTTTGCGGCGTTAAATTATTGGTGGTGACGATATCACTCATCCAACCTTTAACTGAATCAAAGCTTTCGCCAATAAAATTGAGTTTACCGGCGGAATTATTCCCTGGAATCACATCTTGGATGTTTTGGAAAGTCGAGTTTTTTTCTAACTCCTGTGGACTTGTCTGATTAAGCCCGGATATTGCTTTGCTAATGAAGTCTGGGCCTAGAGGTATCAAACCATCAACGCAAACTAATGCCACCATGCGGATGAGCGATTCACCACTATACTCACCCAAAGAGGCGACAAAATCCCCAATACTGTCTCCAGGAATGCCATTAATTTGGCAAAAGGCTACCAATTCAGTAACTAATTTCAGTGTTAGATCAATAGTTTGGGCTTTGTCAGGTTTAGGAGTGACAGAGTTTAAAAAACCCAAAAGAGGAATTTTCTCACCGACTTTGTTAGCTAAAGCTGCTGCACCAAGAGCTCTATCTGTACTATCAACAGTTTGATAAAGCCATAAGGCTCGTTGATATCCTTGAGAGCGATCATTGTAAAGATAAATCGCTCGTTCGCCAATTTGCTGAATTAAGTCCTCGTCGGTTTCACCAGTAACAGTCTTGATGGTGTTGACAAAACCGACAGTATTTTGCCACTCACCAGGAGCAACAAAATCGAGAGATTTCAACATAGAAATAGTCAAGTTGTTGGTTGGGAGTTCATCAACCAACTCAAAAATCGATTTGCTCACAAAAATCTCCTTATTTAGGTTTTGCTATCTGAATGTCCGCAGTTGAGATCATTTGAGTTTGGCCAAACCGTTAAGATTAAACTTCTCTATCCAATTTGCGCGATCGCTTGCTGTAAATGATGGGGAGCGTGAAAGTACTTTCACTTGGTACTTACCTACCAAAACAGCAGTTTGCGTTTTTCCAACTTCTACCGCTGGATAACCGCCAATTTTTTTGGTACTCTTCGAGAACTTTGCCGCTGCATCTGGTGTGCTAGTGGTATCAGAAATAGACAGCATGGCTAAATCTTTGCCAGCTTTTTTCAACTTCGCTTCTGCAAAGCCTTTTTTCTCTTGGGTATAGACGGATTGGTAGCCAGCTCCAGCAGCAGGAAAAAATTTGTTAAATTTGCTACCTTGGGTTGCGTTTTTAGCGATCGCCTGACCACTCTTTTGTCGGCTACTCTCTTGTTGCGCCTGGTCAAAACGTCCGGGTACTTTTGGAGTGCAGGCTGTTGTCAGTAGTACAACTGAGATCAACAAAGCAGCTAAAATCCTACGCTTACGGGTTAAAATCACCTCTAGTTCTCCTTATCTTGAGCTTTGAGGCAATTATCTGCGCTGTTGTCAGTTTTAACCAGAAAATTTACTTTTTGATAAGTATTGTTGGGTATTTAGAGTTACTTCTTTTCCAGCTTTGTAGGTAATTAGAGCAGGGGGGCAGAGGAGCAGAGAAGCAAGGGGGACAAGGAGGAGAAATAAATACTGTCTCTCATCTCCTACCTCCTGACTTTTGTACAGACGCGATTAATCGCGTCTCTACCTTGACTCTTGTACAGACGCGATTAATCGCGTCTCTACCTTGACTCCTGATTCAGCACTACTGAATGCGATGAGCTATTACAGCATAGAAAGGGTCTCCTCCGGCTGCACCCAACCACTGTAAAACAGTCGGCACCGTTGATTTATGAACAATGACTTCTGGAGTTGTAAATCCTGGTACTGAGGCAAAGTAGCGTTTGACTAATTCAACTCGATATGATTCTGAAGCATCCCGCCAGGCTTGAATCGCTTTCTGAAAAAACATCCGGTTAGAAAAGCTGATAATTGCGACGCCACCGGGTTTGAGAATACGGTGAATTTCGGAAAATATTGCTTCTGGATATTGTATATACTGCACTGAAACGCAGTTGAGAACGGCATCAAAATCTTGATCCGGCAAGGGTAACTGAGGATTTTCGTTGATATTTTGGACAAAGTAATGATTTAAGCGGGGATTACGTGCCAGTTCCTCAGCATTTAGTCCGTGACCCTCCACATGCTCAAACTGCATCTCTTCTGGTAAATGAGACACCCAGCTGCTCATCATATCAAGTATGCGTGTGTTGGGTTTAAGGCGATCGCGATATAAATCCGTTAACTGTTGAATAAATCCTTCATCGACATGAGTGACGAAGCGGGGATAGTCATAAAACAGCTTATCGTTTGTGTCATCTAATTTGAGGCGTTGATCCGGTTTTAGCATCATAAATCTCTGTTTTACACAACTTATTTCCAAAATTGCTTCAATTTCAGGTATTCTTTTGAACAAGTGTTCTGTAACATATTTTAATAAAAGTAAGACATATATAGCGATTCTCTAATCAATGAAATATAGCCAACTCAAAAGAATCAGCAATTAGCAGCTAATAACCATCTGATAAATTCGATGTTGTATAGACTACACTTCTTGCAGCCTATGTGGTGGCAAATGCGCCTAGCAGCAGCATTACCATATATTAGTTTGTTAGTTTGGATACTCCCTTTATTGCTATTCAGTTCTGGGCAGAATAGCCTCATGGCGCATGATGAAGGGCTTTACGCTTGGCGCGCACGCCAGATGTTTGACTCTGGTGACTGGATAGCTCCTTGGGGCAATGCTCATCATAAAACCCCTGGTTCCTATTGGTTAATTGCTAGTTCCTACAAGCTATTTGGCATCAGCGAAACCAGTGGACGAATTCCTACTATAATAGCTGGCATTTTTAGCCTATTACTTATATATGAAATTGGCAAAATTCTGCTAGGAAAAAAAGTTGCGTGGCTGGCTGGTGCGATTTTAAGTGTGGAATTTCTCTGGTTGCAATATTGTCGTTTAGGTACGCCTGATGTACCAATGATTTTATTGGTAATTTTAGCTATTTGGTCTTTACTAAAAGCTGAATTGCATCCTAAATATTACTATTTTTGGGGTTTTATTGCTGGCTTGAGTTTGGGTTTGGGCTTCTTAGTTAGAAGCTTTATGATTTTTTTGCCAATCGTGGCTTTATTACCTTACTTAATCTGGGAGCATCGCCGTCATCGTCATCTGACAAACCCAATTTTGTATTTAGGTTTATTGGTAGGTTTAATTCCTACCTTGGGTTGGCTTTGGTTCAACTGGCTGCGCTACGGTAATCTGAGTTATGGACAGTTATTCAAGTTTGTTGTGGATCTAGGTTCTGAAGACCGTAACCACAATGGAGTACTGTTCTATGTCTGGAATATCCCTTTAAAATCATTTCCTTGGGTTTTTCTAAGTCTTCTAGGCTTAGTTTTGATGCTCCGTCGTCCCCTTCCTCGCTATCATCTGATATTGGTGGGTTTTCCAGTTGTACTATTTGCGGAACTCAGTCTGTTCTCGACTCGTTTGTCTCACTATAGTCTTTGCCTTTATCCTTTTATAGCAATGCTGGCGGCAGTGGGTTTAGATTGGTTAAGCAGAATTTATCAAATAGGACTTACACACAGAAAAATCCCACCTAAATCCTCTTTTCAAAAGGGGAAAAGAAATTTATCAACTTTCCTTGCAAGAGTGGCTAGGAACCTTCCCCGTAACCTCAGTTATGGCTTTGGTGTGTTAGGTATTGTACTTCTGCTGGGGAGTATATTCGCTTTAGCTAGTGCTGATATCCGCAAGTATGCACCTCTCGGCTTCATTGTGGGGTTAGCTTGGTTAATTATGCCTGTGGTGTGGATTGGTCGTTACCACTTTGGTCAAAAGTTTCTCACAGCTCGTTACTGGGTAGCTAGTTGGTTAATTCCTTGTTGGTTGGCTTTGGCTGTAGCTGGTAGTATGGGCTTGTTAGGAGACTATAATCCTGTTTATAGAGCTTTTTTACAACAAAGAGCGATCGCCTCAATTCTCCAAACTCATCCCATCTATTTTGTGCAATTAGGCGGGAAAAACGCTGTACTGTTAAACTTTTACACTCCTATTCACGGCCAACGAGTAGACACCATTTCCCAAGTACCTGCTTTTAGCTATGCTTGGATCTATACAAAACAGTCCCCTGAATTATCCACGCCTCACCGCGTTATCGGTACAGTGCAAGATTACCAATTGATTCAAGTCCTTCGTTAAAAGAGATAGAAAGCAACTGTTGCCAAGATACGTTAATTCAGTTATTATAAATATTACGTACGCTAAGTAATTAGTTCAATGATTGCTCAATCCGATCATTTCCAAACTTTGGAGTCGTGGCAGCAAGTTCTTGCACCATACAGTATGGGCTACAGGGTCAAATTATTATCACAATTGCTCAGTCGCAAGTTTACTGAGAAGCTAGAACCGTTTGGACTGACGCCATTCCACTGGTTGGTATTATGCTGTTTGTGGCAAGAAGACGGTTTACCAACTTCCAGTATTGGGGATAAACTCAAGCAGGTGGGAGGGACTTTAACTGGTGTACTCGACCGCATGGAAGAACGCAGCTTGGTACGTCGAGAACGCGACCCTCACGATCGCCGCATTTGGCGGATATGGCTAACGGATGCGGGAAAGGAACTTGAAACTGTTTTACCCCCAATCTCGGCAGAATTGCGTGATCAAGCAATGCAGGGTATTTCCCACGCTGATCGTGAACTATTTTCGCAACTCTTAAATCAGGCGATCGCTAATCTTTCCTAAGCGCATTCCACAATCACCCGACCGGAGGAAGCGTTGTTAAGATTTATTTTAAGAAAATATTACGTATACGAAGGAAACGGTCAAGGAAAGATCTCAATTAAATATTACACATTCTAAATAAACGATTATTAATCAAATCATCTAGTAAGCGAGTTAACAATTATGGGCGCTACTACTTCCAACGGACGCAACAAACACAAAACTGCAATTTTAGAAAAAGAAATGATTACTGATTCAAGCGCGCAAGCAACCATTGTAATTCCTAAAGCCCCTGAAACTGAGGTAAATCCCCAGCCAGAAGTGGGGAAAGAGGTTAAACCAAAAGGTAAAAAACCCATCGCTTTGATTCTGGCAGGATTAGGAGTAGGCGCGATCGCCGCAGGTACTTTTGGTTATCACTACTGGCAATATGCCTCTACTCACCAGGAAACAGACAACGCCACCGTTGCAGGACATATCCACCAAGTTAGTAGCAAGATTCCGGGAACCGTCAGTCAAGTGCTAGTAAGTGATAACCAACTGGTGCAACCAGGACAATTGTTAGTGAAGCTTGATCAACGGGACTATGAGAGTAAGGTGCAGCAAGCAGAAGCCGCGTTACAAAATGCTCGTCGTCAAGCCCAAGCCGCAGAAGCGAATATTACTTTAACTGCACAAACAACCACTGGTAAGACAGCTCAGGCGCAGGGGGATGTCAGCAGTGCTGTAGCAGCGATTTCCACAGCACAAGCAGCAGTACAGGAAGCGCAAGCAGGGATTCCTGCTGCACAAGCTGAAGTCAAGTTAGCCCAAGCAGGGATTCCTGCTGCACAGGCGCAGGTAGCTCAAGCAAATGCCAATTTGGAAAAAGCGCAAGCTGACTATAACCGTTACAACGATTTGTATAAATCAGGTGCAATTGCTCGCCAGCAACTGGACACAGCTAAAGCAGCTTATGATGTGGCTGTAGCACAAAAGAGCGGTGCTGTTCAAGGAGTTGAACAAGCACAAGCCAGATTAGCCTCTGCGAGAGTTGGTGTAGCTAAAGCCCAATCTCAATTGGCACAAGCGCAGGAAAGTGTAACTAATGCCCAAGCTAAATTGGCAGCATCTAAAGGAGGATTACAACAAGCTACCGCTGGCGGACAAGATACAACAGTAAAACGCAGTCAGTACGAAGCGGCAAAAGCAGCGATCGCACAATCAGAAGCATCTCTTAAAGACGCACAGTTGCAATTATCCTACACCAACATTACCGCCCCTAGTGCCGGACGAGTGGGCAGGAAAAACGTAGAAGTTGGTAATCGCCTACAATCGGGAACACCGTTAATGGCGATCGTTGATAACGAATATTGGGTAATTGCGAACTTCAAAGAAACCCAATTGGAAAAGATGCAGCCAGGACAAGAAGTAGAAATCAAACTGGATGCTTTCCCACATCACACCTTTATTGGTCATCTTGAAAGTATTTCACCAGCTTCCGGCGCTCAGTTTGCCTTATTGCCACCAGATAACGCTACAGGTAACTTTACCAAAATCGTACAGCGCATCCCTGTAAAAGTAGTTTTCGACCAAAAGAGCATTCAAGGCTATGAATCGCGGATTACTCCTGGGATGTCTGCGGAAGTTGCTGTGGAAGTCAAGTAATACCGAATTGCCTTCAAATAGATGAGAAATCTCTTTCCCACCCATTCGCGCAATTTTATTGCTATCAGCTTTAGTCAGCTTTATGGGGCTGCAAAATACTATTTTAGTACCAATTTTTGCCGAAGATATCCTCAAAGGTGGGGCAGAAACTTTAGGTTTTCTAATGGCGGCGTCTGGAGTTGGAGCCTTAGCAGGCGGTATTTATTTAGCTACGCGGCAAACAATCTTAGGAATTGGTAGATTGATTGCCATAGCTCCAGCAATTTTAGGAATCGGTCTGATTGGCTTTTCTTTATCTCGGTTGTTACCACTTTCTTTATTCACAATGTTGTTTGTTGGCTTAGGAACAATTCTTCAAATTGCCGCTAGCAACACATTTTTACAAACGATTGTTGAGGATGACAAACGCGGGCGATTGATGAGCCTGTATACAATGTCATTTTTGGGAATGATTCCTGTAGGGAATTTATTAGGAGGTTTTTTAGCAAATAATATTGGTGCTTTTAATACCTTAATTATTGATGCTATAGCTTGTATTCTAGGGTCTATTATTTTTAGCAGAGAATTGCCCGCTTTAAGGAAGTTAATACGCCCAATTTATGAGCAAAAAGGTATTTTAAAAAATCAGAAGTTTTTAGAATTAAATAACCTTAAGTAGATGTAATAACATGGTTAATACAGGTGCAATTCATCAGCAAGGACGAAATCCTGCTGTACCGCCAGATCATGTACCGCTGAAAACCTGGATTGGTGTATTAGCGAGTATGCTTGGCGCATTCATGGCAGTTTTAGATATTCAAATTACCAATGCTTCCCTGCAAGATATTCAAGCGAGTTTAGGAGCAACTCTAGAAGAAGGTTCTTGGATTTCTACTGCTTATCTAGTAGCAGAAATTGTGGTAATTCCCCTAACAGGATGGTTATCGCGGGTATTTTCCCTACGACGTTATTTGTTAGTTAATACTGCACTATTTATCTTCTTTTCAATATGTTGTGCTTGGGCGTGGAATCTCAATGCTATGATTCTCTTCCGCGCCTTGCAAGGTTTGAGTGGAGGAGTATTAATTCCCACTGCTATGACTGTAGTGTTAACCACTTTACCCCCATCAAAGCAATCAATTGGGCTAGCTGCATTTGGTATGACTGCGGTTTTTGCGCCGTCAATTGGCCCGACATTAGGAGGATGGTTAACAGAAAATTTCGGTTGGGAGTATAACTTTTATATAAATATAATTCCAGGGTTGTTGATGCTAGCTGGAGTTTGGTACGGAATTAAACAAGAAAAATCCCAAACTAATTTGCTAAAGCAAGGTGACTGGTGGGGAATTATTGCGATGGCTATTGGGTTAGGTTCCTTGCAAATTGTTTTAGAAGAAGGTAGCCGCAAAGACTGGTTTAGTTCAGCGTTCATTCTGCGTTTAAGTGTAGTAACAGCAATTTTTATAGCGCTATTTTTCTTTATAGAATTAACTCGCAAGCAACCATTTATTAATTTAAGGCTTTTGCGTCAGCGTAACTTTGGTTTAGCTAGTATTGTTAATGTGTCATTAGGAGTAGGATTATATGGTTCAATTTATGTTTTACCGCTGTATCTCGCCCAAATTCAAAAATATAATGCGTTACAAATTGGCGAAGTATTGATGTGGGCAGGTATTCCTCAACTATTTATTATTCCCTTCATACCCAGATTAATCAAACGAATTGATATACGCTTAGTTGTTGCTGTAGGAGTTAGTTTGTTTGCTATAAGTGCATTTATGAACTCTGGCATGACTTATCAGACAGGATTAGATCAATTAAGGTGGTCTCAATTTGTGCGTGCGATGGGACAACCGCTAATTATGATTCCACTTACCTCTATTGCGACTGCTGGTTTGAGTCCGAAAGATGCAGGATCAGCAAGTGGTTTGTTTAATATGATGCGTAATATGGGCGGTTCTATAGGGATTGCATCTTTAGCAACTTTATTAACTAATAGAGAGCAATTTCACTCAAATAGATTAGGTGATGCAGTCTCTTTATATAGCCCAGAGACTCAGCAGCGAATTGACCAAATGACGCAGTATTTTATCAGTCGAGGAGCAGATTTGAGTACAGCGCAAAATCAGGCGATCGCATCTATATCTAATGTAGTCCGTCGTGAAGCTTTTGTAATGGCTTTTAATGATTGTTTCTACTTTATTGGTATTGCTTTATTGCTCAGTGGAATTGCTATTTTATTCTTCAAAAAGGTAAAGGCAACTGGTGGTGCTGTCGCTCATTAAATTTGTTGTATGAGTTAAAATATTTGATAAAACTACTAAAGTACTAAAATGGTCATTAGCCAAAGTGAGTACTATATCTCCCCAGAAGAATATCTAGAAGGCGAGAAAGTAAGTGAAATAAAACACGAGTATATTGATGGACAAGTCTACGCAATGGCAGGGGCAAGTGATGCTCATGTCACAGTTAGCATGAATGTAGCTATGCTGTTACGAAACCATCTCCGTGGTAGTGGTTGCCGTGTTTACATGTTAGACATGAAAGCACAAATTGATGTGATAAATCGCTATTTTTATCCCGATGTAATGGTGGCATGTGATACACGAGATAGAGAATCTGAATTTTTTAAGTCTCATCCTTGCTTAATTATCGAAGTGCTTTCTGAGCCAACTGAAGGCTATGACAGAGGCAAGAAATTCGCTAGTTACCGGCACTTAGAATCGCTACAAGAGTATGTACTAATTTCACCAGACCGAATGAGTGTGTAATGCTTCCGTCGCAATGAGGAAGGCCATTGGGTACTTTACCCTTATGAAAAAGAACAAGAAGTGCATTTAGCTAGCGTTAAATTTCGGTGTGCAATCGCTGCAATATATGAAGATGTTTTGTTGATAGAAGATAACGTCTCCTAATCCAACATTTCTGGGCCAATTCCTAAAGCATTGAGTTGTTCAGCAGAAAGCGATCGCAATTTCTCTACAATTTTCTCCCGCTTTTGTCGCTCAACTTCAGCGCGTTCTTCACCTGTTAGCAGTAAATTTCCTTGTGCATCCCACCAGCGCAACCAAGGTAATTCTGCATTCTGATAAAATCCCTGCCAAATTCCCAATTCTACCCCTAAAGGAGCAATTGAGTAATGTCCTCGTTCATTGGCTTTCATCAGTTGATAACTATTATCGATTAGATGATATACCTGAACTTGCGCTTTTGCTACTTCATAAATCCCATAATAAGGCACTCGAATTGCCTGCTCATAAACCCAAAATTTACCAACATTACCACCTTCCCCTTGAGATGGCGGTGTTTTATCTCGTTCTTCTGAACCATCTCCAGATACAAATTCCAGCACAATCAAGGGTGCAACATACTCCTTCCACAACACATAAGAACGCCGCGTTTTACCTTCAAGGGTCGGTGGTACATTGGGTACATAAAACCAATCGGGTGCTTCAGCGCCCTTCTCTGGAGGATCTGTCAATCGCCAGTAGATACCTAAATCTTGTCCAATACAATATTGACTATCAGGATGAAGTTTCTCTAGGACAAGCTTAATCGAGTCAGTGAGTAAGATACTTTGGGGATGCTCTTGCCAGTTTTTCACGAACGTACCATCTGAGTCTGGTAACTGGGTGTGATCAGGTAAAGTTAATGCCGATAAGGAAGTCATAGGCACAACCAAGATTATATTTGAATTGTATTGTAGAGAATAAATTTGTTTATTTACGAGTGTTGTACCAGTTAATCTTTGGATACTAATGCAATGCGATACCCTAAAGCATCCAAAAATTCAATCAGAGTATAAATTTCAGTACCTCCACTTTCTGAAAGCAATTTATCAAGCTGTTCATAACGTTGTTTAGCTTCTTGGGAGAGATTATTTAATAGCAACTTTGCATCAATAATATCTTTTAACGCTGAACGCAGCAGTTCAGGTTCACGGCCTTCTGCTTCCAATTCCAAAAAAGTTTCTAAATAAGCAGTAGCGTGTTCTGGATCTTTGAGAGAAGAAATTAGATAATCATGGTAACTACTACTTGTTGGCGTTTTCACGTCTTTCATAATCTTTCCAATATTCCCTAGCTGTTAAAATATCTTGTTCTTGGGTACTCTTATCTCCGCCACAGAGGAGGAGTACTATGTTTGACCCTATTTGCCCAAAATAGATACGGTAGCCTGACCCATAGTCAATTTTTAGTTCACAGACTCCTTCACCAACTGCACGATAGTTACCTAAGTTACCAGACTCGACTCGTTTCAGCCTCTTTTCTATTTTAACTCTGGCTCTCATATCTCTGAGACAATCAAGCCATTCTGCAAAAGTATTATTGCCATCTTGTGTTTGGTAGTTCCGTATTTTCTTTGGTTGTACTTCCACTATTTAATTATTAAAAAGGCAGGCAAGATATCTAACCTAAAATAATTCCAAACTAGATATCTTTTGCCCCTTGCTAGATTCTACAATAACCGCTGGTGAATCTCACCTGATCGCAACTTTAGGCAAAGCGCCCGTAAATATAAATTTCATGAAACACTAGGATCATCTGAAGTTTTTATCTCGCGTAAAATTTGTTCGATTTGCTTAACTTTTTCATTTCTGTTCTGCGCTTTGAAAATATTTAAAGCTTTTTCTAGAGAAGATAGTGCCTCATCCCGTTTATTTGTTTGCCACAGCACCAATGCTACGTTAGTTAGTGCTTCACCATAACTAGGATTAATTTCCAAAGCTTTCTGATATTCAGTAATGGCTTCTTCCCAGCGATTTTGGCTGGCGTAAACCATACCGATCGCATTGTAAGCTAAAGCATATTGTGACCGAATACGAATGGCTTCGCGGTAAGCACTAACTGCTGCTTCTGGTTTGTTTTGTCGAAAAAGCGTATTTCCTAGTTGAAAGTGTCCAAAGGCGTCTTCTGGGAATTTCTTCAGAAATTTACGTAAATTTTCCTCTGCACCTTTGAAGTTTCCCTGATTGTACAAAGCATTAGCTTGCAGGATCAACTGCGATCGCTCTGGTGTGTCTGTACCAGAAAACTGTGCTATTTTTTGTGCAGAATGTTCCTGCGAATGCAGAGAAACTTTTCCCGTAACTGCTAATACTAATGGTGATATGCCAATTACAGTGATGATACCCAGCATCATGCAGCTAAGAGGTTGAACAAATACTGATTTCAGTTGGTATTTCAGCTTCATCGCCGTCAATATAGCAACAGTGTTCTAATTATAAATTGAGGGTGCGCTAGCAAAAGCGTAACGCACCACGATTATTCTTCGATGGCAAAGTAAGGGTGAACAGCTAGCGGTTTGCCCCTACAGTAAATTGTTTACACGCCTTCCCGCAACTTATCCAACACACTCCGATCTTCTAACGTCGAAGTATCACCAGATACCTCTTGCCCAGATGCGAGATTTCGCAATAAGCGGCGCATAATCTTACCCGATCGCGTTTTTGGCAAAGCATCTGTAAAACGAATTTCTCCAGGACGAGCGATCGCCCCAATTTCCTTGACAACGTGCAACTTAAGCTCTTTACTCAGTTCTTCACTAGGTTGATAAGTGCCTTCTAAAGTCACAAAAGCAACCACTTCTTCACCTTTGAGGTCATCAGGCTTACCTACTACCGCAGCTTCTGCAACAGCTGGATGAGAAACTAAGGCTGATTCTACTTCCATTGTACCGAGACGGTGTCCTGATACGTTCAGTACATCATCTACGCGACCCATTACCCAGAAGTAGCCATCTTCATCCTGTCTTGCGCCATCACCAGCAAAGTAAATATAGTTGCCATCTTTGGGGGGGATGTGTTCCCAATAAGTGCGGCGGAAGCGTTCTGGATCGCCGTAGACTGTCCGCATCATCCCCGGCCAAGGATGGCGCACTGCTAGATAACCACCTTCGTTATTGGGTACAGTGTTACCTTCCAAATCCACGACATCTGCAAGAATTCCTGGAAAGGGAAGAGTTGCTGAACCGGGTTTTGTAGAAATTGCTCCTGGTAGTGGCGTAATCATAATACCGCCGGTTTCAGTTTGCCACCAGGTATCAACAATTGGGCAGCGTTCAGCGCCAATTACTTTGTGATACCACATCCAAGCTTCCGGGTTAATCGGTTCGCCGACGGTTCCCAGCAAGCGCAACGAAGACAAATTTCGCGCATTGGGATGTTGTTCACCCATCTTAATAAATGCCCGGATTGCCGTAGGTGCAGTATAAAAAATATTGACGCCGTATTTTTCAATTACATCCCAGAAACAGCCGGGATTGGAAGCACGGGGCGCACCTTCGTACATCAAGGTTGTTGCACCGTTAGAAAGGGGGCCATAAACAATATAGCTGTGACCTGTAATCCAACCTACATCTGCGGTACACCAATATACATCTGTGTCTTGCAGGTCAAATATCCACTTAGTAGTCATGTGGGTATATAAGTTATACCCAGCAGTCGTATGCACTACACCCTTCGGTTTGCCTGTGCTGCCGGAAGTATAGAGGACAAAAAGCATATCTTCGCTGTCCATCGGTTCGGCGGGACAATCGGCTGATGCACCTTTTTGCAAATCATGCCACCAATGATCGCGTCCTCCCAACTGCATATAAGTTTCCTGTCCGGTGCGCTTGACAACTAGGACGTTTTGTACACTAGGAACAGCACCATCAGCTAAGGCTTTGTCTACTTGTTCCTTGAGAGGGACGATCGCATCTTTACGCCAACCACCATCAGCAGTGATTACTAACTTTGCTTGAGCATCGATTAAGCGATCGCGTAAAGCTTCGGCACTAAAACCACCAAATACAACACTGTGGGGTGCGCCAATTCTCGCACAGGCTAACATTGCGATCGCCGCTTCGGGAATCATCGGCATATAGATACCGACGCGATCGCCTTTTTGTACACCCAGTTGCTTCAGCACATTGGCGAACTGACAAACTTCCCGGTGTAGTTGGGCATAAGTAAGAGTACGCGAATCTCCTGGTTCCCCTTCCCAAATCAGCGCGGCTTTATTCTTGCGCCAAGTCGTCAGATGTCGATCAAGACAGTTGTAAGAGATATTAATTTTACCACCAACGAACCACTTAGCAAAAGGCGGTTGCCAGTCTAGAACCGTGTCCCATTTTTGGAACCAGTGCAACTCTTTTTCAGCCAATTCTGCCCAAAATTGTTGGGGGTCAGCTTTGGCTTGATCATAGAGGTGCTGATAGTCTTCCAGACTTTTGATCTGGGCATTCTGGGAAAATTCATCAGAAGGATGGAATAGGCGCTTCTCTTGTAGGATTGATTCTATAGTTGGTTGAGACATAGTTATGGCTGCGATCAGTATGCTTACTGCACTATATTCTTAACGGAGATTTGTCCGAAAGTGTTTAGAGTTTCGTTAAGATGCGCGAATGTAAAGGCGTTGCATTGCAACGTCTCTATTAATAATGTTGCAAGATGTAAGTAGTCTTGACAAACAACGCCTGAAACTATGCCACTTACTGTCGAAGCCAGTAGCCTATCTCTCAATGATGTTCATCGCTTTCTCAAACTGCAAGAGCTTTCAAATGGCTCCTTCGCAGATTTTTTAAATTTAGAACCATTGACAGAGTTTGAACAGCAGGATTTATTGCGAATTAGAAGCGACTTCCACCGTTATCTCAAGTTGGGTAAAATCTCTGAAGGTCTAGTTAAATTTTTAACGCTTGCACCATTAATGCGGTTAGCTGGGTTTTATGATGTGCCAATCCGGTTGACAATGGAAGATAGTATTGCGATCGCCATCGAAGATGAAGACAAAAGAATTACCGGACGTATGGATGTTTTAGCAATCAACAGTCCGCAAACTAATACTGCACCTCCTTTTTGGGTTGTAGTGATTGAAACGAAAAACAGTGCGATTGATGTAGGTGAGGGTTTACCTCAATTACTCACTTATGCTTTTAAGAGTTTAGAGCAGCAACCATCTGTTTGGGGTCTTGTATCTAACGGACAGCGTTATCAGTTTGTTTATCTAAGACATGAGCAGCAGAAAAATTATCAGTTAATGCCATTATTAAATTTGAATGAATCTCAAGATGCAATTGAGTTATTACAAGTTATCAAAGCAATCTGCCAGTTACCAAATTTTCAGTAAAATGAACGTAAATCGCGGGGCGATCGCTTATGTCTGAACCTGCTACCCTAGAATTCATCTCTTCTGATATTTCAGACGACGAAGTTGTTTTTCCTCCAGGCGATTTACTCAGCGACGAACCACCCTTGGAAAGTGACCTACACCGTGACCAAATCGATCTGCTAATTCGCATACTTAAATTGTGGTGGCGAGAAAGGCAAGATTTCTATGCTTCTGGCAATTTGACAATTTACTACAGTCCTAACCAGAGAAAATCAGAAAATTTCCGAGGCCCAGACTTTTTTGTAGTTTTGGGAACTCAGAAAAAAGACCGTAATAGCTGGGTAGTGTGGCAAGAAGACGGCAAGTATCCCAATCTGATTGTGGAGATTTTGTCGAATACAACAGCAGCAGTTGATAAAAACTTAAAAAAACAAATTTACCAGGACACCTTCCGCACACCCGATTATTTCTGGTTTGACCCTGTAACAATGGAGTTTCAAGGATTTCATTTAGTAGATGGGAAGTATCAAGAAATTCAACCTACTACTGAAGGTAAACTATGGAGTCAGCAATTAGAACTTTACTTAGGAGTTTATGAAGGTAAATTAAGATTTTTTACTACTGAAAATCAATTGATACCCTCATCTGAGGAGTTAGCTCAACAAGAAAGTTTACGCGCCCAACAGGCAGAAGAACGTGCTCAACAAGCAGATCAAGAAATAGCTCGATTGCGTGAGGTTTTAAGGGCACAGGGCATCGATCATGCGAATATTTGATAGCATCAATAAATTAATAGAGCCATTTTTCAGTTAGAATTAGTTGTAAATTTTTGAAAAAAGCGTTATTTTCTGAGAGTAGGGCATCGTTTGCAAGCAAAAGAGATTAAGAATAAGCTAAAGTCCCTCATCGAGCAAGCCTCCTCGATAGATCCTGATTTAGCAAGAAGATTAGATGAAATCAATCGCTGGGTAAAAAATATCAAGCTGGGTACCCTGACTGCTAAACCATTTGTCCTAGCCTTCCTCCTAGAGGTGATTACTGATTCTACAATTTGGCTGATAATTAAATCCCTGCCTTCGGAAGAAGAACAAAAAGCAAAGTTCGAGCAAATGACGCCTAATGAGAGATATTGGTATGGTTATCTCTTTCCTAGATGGATCAATGCAAGTGACTCCAAATTTTATATTTGGAAGCAAAAACTGATGGCTGGTGAATTTAATCAGATTGATGATGATATTATTAGATCAATAGCCCAAGATGTTGTCCAGCGAGAAGGTAGTTTTTGGCAGCGTTATATTGCCGACCTCTCCATGGCAACTGATTTAATTGTTAGTAGTCATAACAACAACAAACCACTCTGCATTCAAGTTACCAGTGTTAGTGAAGAACTCAATCAACAAAAGTACCAAGCTTGGCAAAATACACTGCGATCGTGGGAAATAGAGAGAGGATTATTCTTAAGTTACAATCCCAAAAATGCTAACTTTGTTAACCAGTTAGTCAATGTAGCACTGTATAACAGTGATTATCTTTCTGGTGGCAAATATTTAAAATTTTCGTGATCATCTCAGAAATTTGATCTTCCAGATTTGTGTAATAGCTTACATACTTACCTGCTAATCACAGCTTTTATGGCTAATCAACAAGAAACTCGCAGCTACGACAATCAAATAGATACATTTGCTGAAGCTTTAGAAACAGCCCGACAAATGCAGCAGAATTGGCTAACCTACGGGCTTGATTTTGTCAATTTTTATGTTGAAGATGTTGATGGAGACTGGCTAGAAACCTGGGGACATGATGAAATATTAGGTAATTCTCAGTTAGATACTATTAAAGAATTTTTAGTAAGTGATGATGATGTGGCGGTAAATACACGGGAGTATTTAGGAGAGCGATCGCTATTTGATTTTGCAGTAAGCTTGGAAGAATCTTGGAGAATTTCTGAAACCAACGACAGGTTATCTGCTGTGAGAAATTTGTTAGCTTGTGAAAGAAATAGTGTTAACACAGATGATCTTCGGTTACTGGATTTAGCAAATAGCCTGCTGGTAAAATTGGCAGAAATTTTGTGAGATTTTTAGTTGAGTAGTCGTAGATAAAATTGGGATCAGACTAGAAGTTATTGTGGGAGCATCCCAATGCAAGAAGAAATACCCGACGACTGAAGTCGCGGCTAAATTTCCTTAGGCTGCAAAGGTAGGCTTGGTTTATGTAGCCCCAGACTTCAGTCTGTGGGCTGAAAATCAGGGACAGAGAGTTTTAGAAGAACTCATCAAGGATATGCGAGTTCAGGTACTCGAACCCATTGCAGCTCGACTAGATAAAAGTGCAGAGTTAACCCAACAAGCTTCCGAAGCTGTGCTGACATTACATAAGGAACTCGGTGGTATCTCTCAAAGTTTAGCAAGTTCCATCCTAACAATTCAGAACTTTCAAAAAGAAACTTTGGTAGAACTTAAAGTATTCGCTAACTATCTGGGATACACTCTCAGTCAATTTCAAACAGATACAAAAGGTGTTTTAGAACAAACAGCACAGGAAATTAATCGAGCCGTAGACCAAAGTATCCAGGGAATGACAGCCCAGCGAAGTGCTTTTGAAACAAGTGCAGTGCAAGCTGCTGCTACCTTCCGAGGAATTCGAGAGGAACTTCAGACAGCACTACAAGAACGCGCAATAGTAGAACAGCAGATGCTGCAAGCTACTCAGACTGGAATTATCCAAATTCTCACCCAAGCAAACAGAACTTTTAATGAGCAAACTAATACTCTCTATTGGCGATCTGATGTCTGGCTTACTAATGTTTTTTGCTTTGCTATTTATCACTGCGCTACTCCAGCTTGCACAAAAAGATGTACCAAAACGGGTAGTAATTGGTAATGTTGTAGGACAGATGAAAAGCAACAATATCAATGTTAAAGTCAACCCGGAAACTGGGGATGTAAGTATCCAAGAATCTATTCTTTTTACCAAGGGAAGTACAGAACTTAAACCAGAAGGTAAAGCCTTTCTACGCCGCTTTACTCCCGTTTACAGTGGGGTGATTTTCTCAAAAGCAGAATTTGAGCAAGAAATTAGCCGCGTAGTTATAGAAGGTCATACTAGCTCGGAAGGAGATGACAAAACCAACCTCGAACTGAGTTTACTGAGGTCTTCATCAGTTTATAAATACATTTTTTATGAAATTAATTTCTCTACCAAAGCACCTTTAAGCCGGAAAATATTAGCTGCTGGCCGTGGAGAAATTGAATCTGACAAGAAACGTGATAATCCAGGCGATCGCAAGGTAGTTTTTCGCTTTCAGTTTCGCAGTGATGAGTTAAAGAAAAATATTGCAAAAAGCTCTCTTTAAAGGAGAAACAATCTTGAATCTTCAGTTTTCCATTCCTTCTCTACCCGAAACTCCCCAGTGTAGTCCTAATCATCTTATCCGGCTTGCAAGTAACTTACCAGATGCAACAATATCAATACCAAATGTTGATAAAGTATTGGAAGCTATTAAACAGGGCAAAGCTGATCAAGTAAATCAGTTGGAGTGGATTTACTGCATTCATGCTAAAGCACAGTGGGATCAGCAAAATACTGACCGATCCTTGAAAACATCAGCAGCCATTTGGAAGGTAGCAATTTCTAACTTATGGTTGCAACATCAGCTATTGTGGCGTTTGGCTCTTTATTATAATGGTCTGCAAGAACAGGTATTAGCACAGTCTCTAGCTGAATCTTTTGATATCTTTGCTAATTCTGATTTAGTTAGTCACCTGCTACCAGTTCAAATTATTCGGGCGCTTCGCAATACACAAGCAGGTAGAGAATTGGCAAAAATTGCTTGTGAACAGCGTGTGAATCGAACTGAACTACTAAATCAAATTCGAGAGTATCTACCTGTTTGGATTCCATTATTCAGCCAATTGATAGAATACATAACCCCTTATTTTACTACAATTGTTTCTCCAAATCAGCAGCAGGTAAAATGGCTGTTAAGTTGTTTGGATGAAATGTCAGATAGTCAGCAAATCCAAGCTGTTAATCATTTACTCACTAATGTTTCCAATGATATAGCAAACAATCATTCTTTACTGGTTGATTGGTTGCGAAGTAACTATAGAAATGGTGAAAATTGGTATAAGCTTTCAGAACCAGCAAGGCAAAAACTTCGAGAGTGGATTGGAGGTATCAGTTATGGTGATTTCCAAAACTTAGTAAATCTAATATTGAACAAGCTCGATTTACAAAACTTCGAGTCAAATCGGCTATGTAGTCGGAGAGATTTTTGGGCTAATTACAGTAACCGCTTTGAGCGGTTTCGCATCTTGTTACCTAAGACATCGCAAATTGCCATAGGGTATGAAATCCAAGGTGATGTTGATCTACTAGAAGATGATGGTAGCGACCCGACAGAGGTTTGTATATTTGATTTTGGTGAGTGGTTTGTAGTCGAATTCTTTCGTGGAAAAGGTAGTGAGACGCGCCTGTTTCCGAAAAATTCCAGAAATGAGCAAATCCTCTTTGGTGAATCCACTCTTTCAGTCAAACGGATTCGTTGTCTGGGTGGCGATAAGCATGATCATGTATTTCTTTGGCAGGAATTTTCCCCCACTTGGCTTAAAAATCATGGAATTCTGCCTAATCTAAATACCCAGCCTTCCAGAAACCTTACAGCAGATAAATTGCGACAGCGAGAAAGCAAGCTTAAGCAGTGGAAAAAAGAAATTGAATATTTGGAACGGGAAGCTAAAGCCTATGTATGATGTTAGGAAAAATATCTGACATTACTAATATTTATACTATATTTTCTTAGTGTTTACTATGATATGCATAATTAATTTTAATTGGGAAACAGTGCTTCTAAATCACGGTAGCCACTCACTACCCGCGCAACTTCAATCCCCTCTGCAATTGGACGATAAAATATTAAATAATCATCTTTATGGTTCGTAGTTGATACAAATTAAATAGGATTATTACGGTGGCTACTGATGCACAATAATGGCATCTCGACTTATTTCAATGTAGGAATGCTGCTTAAACAGTTCAATTAAAGATTGGACATTTGCTAAAAATAGGGTTTCCAATTCTGAGTTCTTGATATTGCCTGTCGTGATTAAAAGTAATTTATAGGGTTGCTGAACTGTTAAAAAAGAGTTGACAAAATCTACATCTTTAGTGATTACAATTCGATGTTGTTGAATTGATACAGCGTTAATCTCATTATCTGGCGTGGAATTTTCTCCTGGTAAGTCTCTAGTGTGGAGTGTGTCGTAACCTGAAGCTTTAAGAAAACGGGCAAGACGAACTGGTAACTGAGCATCGACAAGAAATTTCATGAAGCGATTCGATGAATGCTTTTGATTTGGCTGAGTCGAGCAGCAAACAACAAGACAGCCAGAATATCTTCAGATTCTAAGTCGTCATAATCTGCCAATATTTCCTCAGTAGTCATACCAGAACTGAGCAGTTCCAAAATAAACTCAACTGGATAACGAAGTCCTCGGATACAGGGTTTGCCGTGGCAGATATTTGGATTATGAGTAATGCGTTGTAGAAGTGGGTTATCCATCTGTCAGTAATCCAGAAAATTGTTGATTTTTTGTAAGTCTTGGGTAGCCTGGGGCAATATAAAATATAAACTTATTATTATGCTTGAGTCTTTCTTAAAGCGATCATTAAGGAAATATTCATAGATTATTACGATATTTTTGTTCTCATGGTCTAATTTTAAAAGCAATCCAGAGGGCGGTGGGGTGCATCTATCGCTTTAGCTTAACCATGCTGAAGAGGCTATTAACACCGTACTAAATAGAAGTGCGATCGCCAGCTAGTTGATACCTGATTTAAGCCAGTGTAATCCTACACTTGATATTTAAGTAAGTGGGCTTAATTAAACCGAAGATAGAACCCCCGGCTGTCGCCGTCCCCCTTACCAAGGGGGACTACAGGGGGTCTTCTATTTAATTCCACCTAGCTACTTACAGGATAAATAATATTACACTTTATACCTCGCCACTAACGGACGGCAACAGCTTGTAATTCTTGTATAGTAAGTGAAATTGAAAAATAAACCTGGTTTGCGTACCGTCACCCTGATTGCACGGAAGTGGCTTCTCGAAGGTCACTTTCCAGTAGTCCCTGAGACGTTCACCATTAACAGTAGGACAGCAAAAAGCTCTCAAATTGCATGGAAGCGTAGATGTGCAGCGTCTTGTCTTTAGACATCACCTTCAGAATGCACCGTAACCACGTTAAGCTGGATTAAAGTAGCAATTTGTTGCACTGTTTATATTAAATTGGCTAAATTAGCTAATCCTGTTAATTTTTAATTTTCGCTGCTTGAGAACCCGGAATGTTAGACCGAATTTTTGATTACCTGAACTTTCATTTCAGCGTTGAAGCCTCTATAGTGCTGCTGATTCTGATTTTTTTAGAGGCAGTGCTATCCGCTGACAATGCGATCGCCCTCGCTGCGATCGCTCAAGGATTGGAAGACAAAGAACTAGAGCGTCAGGCACTCAACTTTGGTTTGGTCGTTGCCTATGTGTTGCGAATCTCCCTGATTTTAACTGCAACTTGGGTGCAAAAATTTTGGCAATTTGAACTATTGGGCGCTGCATACCTCCTGTGGCTGGTATTCCAACACTTTACCTCTCAAGAAACTGAGGGCGATCATCATCATGGTCCCCGCTTCAATTCTTTGTGGCAAGCGATCCCCGTGATTGCATTTACAGATTTGGCATTTTCTTTAGATAGTGTCACAACTGCGATCGCAGTTTCTCAAGAAAAGTGGCTAGTACTGACGGGTGCAACAATTGGTATTATCACGCTGCGATTCATGGCGGGATTGTTTATCCGTTGGTTAGACGAATTTGAGAATTTAGAAGACGCAGGCTATGTCACTGTGGCGTTGGTAGGCTTGCGACTGTTATTGAAAGTAGTGAATGATTCTTTAGTACCACCAGAATGGATCATGATTACTGCGATCGGCCTGATCTTAGCTTGGGGATTCGGCAAGCGTACTGTTATCGTCGAATCACTCCAAGAAGAACTAGAAAAGAGCGAAGTGTCGAACTAAGAAAGGCAGAGGGGCACAGGAGAAGTAGAAAGCAATTCTTTCTCCCCTGCTCCCCCTGCTTCCCCTGCTCTTTACTACTCGTGCAACCAAGGAGTCAAGTGGGGTTGCCAACTGACCAATTCTTCATCCTTAAACCACAGGGCAATTTCTCGTTGTGCGGTTTCTTGAGCATCAGAACCGTGAATCAAGTTGCGACCAATATTAAGCCCAAAATCGCCCCGAATTGTTCCCGGTTCTGCTGTCAGTGGGTTCGTCGCACCAATAATCTTTCTAGCAGAAGCAACGACGCCATCTCCTTCCCACACCATCGCTACCACTGGGCTAGAAGTAATAAATTCGACTAAACCACCAAAAAAAGGTCTTTCCCGGTGAACATCATAGTGCTGTTCAGCTAATTCCCGACTGACTTTCAGGAACTTTAAACCAACCAGGGTAAAACCTTTAGTTTCAAAGCGACAGATAATTTCACCCACCAATCCACGCTGTACACCATCAGGCTTAATTGCTAAGAATGTGCGTTCCAAAGCTAACTCCCAAAACTTAATAAATTTTTTATGCAGTCAACAATCAATTGTCCACTGGATTAGGTCGTCAAGAGTCAAAAGACCAAAGTCTAAAGCTTCTTAATTCTTGACCCTTGTAGAGACGCGATTAATCGCGTCTCTACTCTTGACCAATTCAGAGTTTATCTCAGAAATTATCTTTGGGTGCATATCCCTTCCCAGATGAATGCGCTAAATTGTTAACTTGTGGGTGAAACACAGAGGTCAGCAAGAAATGGGTGTTGAGTCAACTGCTACATCTGACGAGGTGGTAAAAGTACCGTCCAATGGACATAAATCTGAAGTGAAAAATCACAAGCACAAAAAGTTATTACCACCTAGTACTACCACAGGAGATGTACCTCGCTCCTGGAAAATAGAAGATAGCGAAGCCTTGTACCGTATCGAAGGCTGGGGACAGCCTTATTTTTCGATTAACGCTGCTGGTCATGTCACTGTTTCCCCTAAGGGCGATCGCGGGGGTTCTCTAGACTTGTTTGAATTAGTCAATTCCTTGAAGCAGCGTAATTTGGGACTTCCCATATTGATTCGATTTTCCGATATTTTGGAAAACCGAATTGAGCGGTTAAACGCTTGTTTTGCTAAAGCGATCGCCCGCTACAACTATCCTGGCGTCTATCGTGGTGTGTTTCCCGTCAAGTGTAACCAAGAGCGGCACTTGATTGAAGATTTAGTAAAATTTGGCAAGCCACATCAATTTGGCTTAGAAGCTGGTTCCAAGCCAGAATTAATGATTGCTCTGGCTACTCTGGATACACCAGGAGCATTGCTAGTTTGCAATGGCTACAAAGACCAGGAATATATCGAAACGGCAATGTTAGCCCAAAGACTAGGGCAAACACCAATTATCGTTTTAGAACAGATTGAAGAGGTTGATCTGGTAATTGCCGCTAACCGCCAGTTAGGTATTAAACCGATTTTGGGAGTTCGTGCTAAACTCAGTACTCAAGGAATGGGACGTTGGGGAACCTCCAGCGGCGATCGCGCTAAATTTGGTCTGACAATGCCCGAAGTGATGGAGGCAGTTGACAAGTTACGCGAAGCTGACTTGCTCGATTCCTTGCAGTTAATGCACTTCCACATTGGCTCACAAATTTCTGCAATTAATGTAATTAAAGATGCCATCCAAGAAGCTAGCCGCATTTACGTGGAGCTGGCGATGCTGGGGGCAGATATGAAATATCTCGATGTTGGTGGTGGTCTGGGTGTAGATTACGACGGTTCCCAAACCAACTTTTACACCTCGAAAAATTACAACATGCAGAACTATGCCAACGACATCGTGGCAGAGTTAAAAGATACCTGTGCTGAACAGCAAATTACCGTACCAACACTGATTAGCGAGAGTGGACGAGCGATCGCCTCCCATCAGTCAGTACTGATTTTTGACGTTCTCAGCACTAGCGACGTCCCCCTTGATCCGCCAGAGCCTCCGCAAGAGGGAGAATCCCCAGTTATTAATTACCTGTGGGAAACTTACCAATCAATCAACATAGAGAATTACCAAGAGTTCTACCACGACGCTACTCAATTCAAAGAAGAAGCAATTAGCCGATTCAATTTGGGAATTTTACGTCTCAAAGAAAGAGCTAAAGCTGAACGACTCTACTGGGCTTGTTGTAAAAAAATTCTTGACATCACCAGGCAGCAAGAATACGTACCCGATGAATTGGAAGACCTAGAAAAAATCATGGCTTCCATCTACTACGTCAATATGTCTGTGTTTCAATCAGCACCGGATTGCTGGGCGATCGACCAGTTATTCCCAATCCTGCCGATCCACCGCCTGGATGAGGAACCGACGCGGCGAGGGATTTTAGCAGACCTGACCTGCGATAGTGATGGTAAAATAGACCGCTTTATTGACCTGCGTGATGTCAAGTCTGTTTTAGAACTACACCCCTACAAGCCGGGAGAACCCTATTATCTGGGAATGTTCCTGAATGGAGCTTACCAAGAAATTATGGGCAATTTACACAACCTCTTTGGCGACACCAACGCAGTTCATATCCAATTGACTCCTAAAGGCTACCAGATTGAACATGTCGTCAAGGGTGACACCATGAGCGAAGTCGTGAGCTACGTGCAGTATGACTCCGAAGATATGGTGGAAAACATTCGCCAGCGTTGTGAGAAAGCTTTGGAGGAAAAGCGCATCACGCTGGCAGAATCTCAGCGACTACTGCAAACCTATGAGCAGAGCCTACAACGATATACGTATCTAAATGGTTAAGAACTAGGGACTAAGGATTAGGAAAATGTCTTAATACCCAGTCCCTATTCCCTATTCCCTATTCCCTAATTTGTATTTGTCCCCAACAATTCCGCGATCGCTTGTCGCTCAAGCGGGGTATGAGATGGTGGCGCTTGACGGGCATCAGTAATCAGCCAGTCTAAAGCAGCAGCTTGGACATCTATTGCTGCCCCAGTCTTATCCACGCAATAACGCCCAAACACCAGCTTATCAACCAAGCGGACTCCCGGTCCCAGGCGCGACCATTCAAAAATCACGCTGTTTTCTACTGTCGCACCACTACATATCCAGCAATTGGGGCCAATCATGGCTGGGCCTACAATCTTAGCTCCGTCTTCTATTCTGGTCATACCACCAATGTAAACTGGGCCTGTGATATCTACTTTGTCCCAATTAATGGCAACATTTAAGCCAGTGTAGATACCAGGGGCGACTTCCTGACCTGGAATTTGCACGTTTTTAATTTCACGCAGCAACACACCGCGAATCGCCCGCCAGTAGTCTGGTACTTTACCAATATCTACCCATTCAAAGTCCATAGGAATGGCGTAGAAGGGGGCTTCTATTTCCACCAGTTTGGGGAATAATTGGCTACCGATGTCGTACTCTATTCCAGAGGGAATGTAATTAAACACCTCTGGCTCAAAGATATAAATACCAGTGTTGATATTAGTGCTAAGAGCTTCTTCAGTTGAAGGTTTTTCTTGGAAAGCTTTTACACGACTCTCTTCGTCGGTGACAACCACGCCGTAACTAGAGACTTCTTCCCGTGGGACAGATTTTGTAATAATGGTAGCGATCGAACCTTTGGATTTGTGCCACTTGACTGCCGCAGTTAAATCCAGGTCAATCAAAGCATCACCGCACAACACCACAAACGTATCATCAAAAAATGGTGAGAAGTCTTGGATACGCCGCATCCCTCCAGCAGAACCAATTGCTTCTCCCACAAGTTTACCGTCGTCATCAATTTTCCCTTCAAAAGAATAGGCAATCTGTACGCCAAACCGTTGCCCATCACGGAAATAGTTTTCTATTTCCTCAGCCAAATGGCTAACATTGACCATAATTTGGTCAAATCCGTGTTGGCGTAACAGTTCCAGTAAAAATTCCATCACTGGCTTTTGCAGGATAGGAATCATCGGTTTGGGAGTTGTATAGGTAATCGGACGAACGCGAGTACCCTTGCCCGCCGCGAGAATCATCGCTTTCATAAAAGTTTATTCCTCAACCACAAGCCAGTTTACTTTCATCGAGTGATACTTAATCATCAGTTTTTATTTCTGCTCTAAGTTACCCCTAAACATAGGGATAACGAGATTTTGCTGGTTATTGCAACCTTCGGTGTAGCTAGATGACGAGCTATCAGTTATCTTTTCAATTTACTCGGATTTTGAGGCTGAAGCAAAAATCTGTAAATTATCTGTAGGGCTACTTTGGACTTGCTTAGTTCATCGGTTGCTCAAAGGGTTTGCTGGTGTTAACTGTATCTGTAAGTAAGCGAATTTTAATTTCATGGTAAAACTCCTCTTGAAATAGTTCTACTTTGGATTGAGCCGAAAGTAGTAGTAGTGCCCAGAAAACACTAACTACGTGACTGTGCTTTGACTCATGCCCAGACCCATTTTGATATGGTTGTTTTGTCTGTGACCACAACTGTACAAGTTGTTCCAGATTTAACCAATTTTGTTCTAAATGTAACTCTCTTGCTGACAGATACAACACCTGCTCTAGTTCCCCAGCTACTTCCGTCAGATTTTCCTGGTGAGCTAACTCTAATGCCTCTCGCATCGTTTGGACACTAGGCTGACGCTTGGGACGAATAGGTTTACTGACTTTCTGTACGAGTTTTAGCTGGTTCGCCATGATCTGCAATTGCTCAATTAACTCTTGCAGAGTGACGCGGCGTTTTGGTGGTGGCATTGCCGCTGGGCGACGTCGCAATTGCCGTTCTAATGGCAGACGATGACCCTGATGTAATAGTCCATCTTCACTTTCTAACATTGCATCATCTGCTACACCTTCTTCTGCATCTACTGCTGAAGACAATTGCATCAAGGTGTTTGCTTTAAATAACACTAGCATCGATGCTGACAAGAAAGCCTGTCCAGATTGAGACAGATCGGCTTCATAGCCTCTTTCTGTGGCCTCCGGTGCCATTAGTTCTAAGTAACGGTCAATCACCTCGATCACTTTGACATCCCAAGGATCAATTTCCCCCTGCTCAGCTTGGTCAATGAGGAGTGTAATTGTTTCTAATAGCTCGGAAGCATCCATTAACAAGTTTTAAGTTAAGTAATAAGATTCCGAAGACCGAAAATTTAACAATAAACTAATTTGACAAATATCAGCGTTGCACTCAGACAACCACATGGTATAACAATTGGGCATGAGGTGCTTAGTACACTCTGATAATTTATTGCAACAAACTGCGAATTAGGTGATTAGATATGCTGGATTGGGAATCTTTAGTTAAAAAATAAAGTTCAGGAGGCAGGAGGTCGTTCGCCTCCGGTCTCGTTGGCGCAGCCTCTCGTAGAGAAGAGAAGGCAGGAGGCTCAGTTGGAACCCACCCTTAAAAGAGTGGGATTGAAGCTAGGAAGTTTTATACCTTGCTGCAAGCAGTCTCAGTATAATTATTGATTTAAACGTGGCTCTAGACCCTGCAACTTTAGTTTTAATTGATACTCCCAACCTCCTGCACTTCGGCAAGCTCAGTGTGCCACCTTCTGCCTCCTAACTCCTGCCTTTCTTGTAAAAATTTTGTCTTTTTACCTTTAACTTTTGATTTTCTGTCTCACTTAGGGGGTGGGTTATGAGCAACAGTCACAGTTGATACAAAATTATCGGGTTTGCCGCTCTTGATTGCATCGAAAGTGCCTTTGATAGTACCAGCAATTGGTACAGCAACCAGTGTCCCCAGCAAACCAGCAATCTCAAATCCCATCAAAATAGATACAAAAATCCAGATGGGATTTAGTCCAATAAACTCGCCGAGTAACCTGGGAGCTAACAAATTGTCTTTAAGCTGCTGCATGAGAACTGCCGCTAAGGCAACTTGAACTGCCAACCACCAGTTTTGCAATAATACCAATATTGTCACTAAACCAATGCCTAGAGTTGCCCCGATAAAGGGAATAAGTTCAGAGATGCCAATAAGTATGGCAAACAACAGAGCAAACGGTACTTTTAGAACCAAGAAAATTGGGGTGAGGGTTACCATCATAAATAGCCCCAGCAACAACTGACTTAGGAAAAAGTTCTGGAAATTTAGTTGCAAGGATCTGGTCAAGGGGACGCTAATATTAGATGGCAAAAGATTGACCAGACCATACCACACGCGATCGCCATATAGAAGCATATAAAACGCCAGCACAACCACTAACACTATGTTCAGTAGCCCTGACAGCAGTATCCCAGCAAATCCTACAGCACCAGAAGCTAGCTGTTGTACCCAATTTTGAATGTTGGCATTGATTTGATTGCTCACGATGCTCAAATCAAGAGGCAAACGTCTTTGCTTTGCAAATTTCTCAAACTGTTCCAGGTTTGCTTGACTGGCACTTAACCAATCAGGAATATTATTTAACAGTTGGATGGTTTGGTCGATTACCAACGGCACTAGTGTGACACCCAGAATAAACAAAAGCGTTAAAGTTGCCAGTAAAACAATAATCACTGCCTGAGTGCGAGTGATCCGAGCACGTTCAAAAAACTTGACCGGGTAATTTAGTAGAAAAGCCAGAATCGCCGCAGCACTCAGGATAGTAATGGGATGCTGGAAATAGCTAAAAAGTACTGACAGCAGCCAGACATTGAGAGCGATAACTGGACCGCTCAGACCATAAATTAACAAACGTTGAAGGGAGGCCGAACGGCGCATTTGATGCAACCTATTTTAGATATTCTTAAGTGAATTTATAAAAATCTTATTAGCGGTGATCACATAGATATTTTATCAAAAACGTGTATAAGCGTAACTGATAACAAGGAAACAAATTACGATGGACAAAACCATAGCTGACCTTCGCAAAGACTACACCTTGCAAGGTTTGAGCAAAACTGAAATTGATTCTAATCCTTTTATACAATTTAAAAAATGGTTCGATCAAGCACTAGCAGCGCAACTCCCAGAACCCAATGCCATGAGTATTGCCACCGCCACACCAGACGGTACGCCTTCAGCCAGAATGGTGCTACTGAAAGATTTTGATGAACGGGGTTTTGTCTTCTTCACCAACTACAACAGTCGCAAAGGGCAAGAACTCGCAGAAAATCCCCAAGCGGCTTTAGTTTTCTGGTGGGCAGAACTGGAACGCCAAGTTCGGATTTCTGGGTATGTGGAGAAAGTTTCCGAAAAAGAATCTGATCAATATTTTAATAGCCGTCCTGCTAACAGTCGTCTGGGTGCGTGGGTATCTAATCAAAGCGAGGTGATCGAAAACCGAGAAGTTTTAGAGCAACGCTTGCAGGAATTCCAGAGCAAATATGAAAATCAGGAGATTTCTCGACCATCTCATTGGGGAGGCTTACGAGTGATCCCCTCAGAAATTGAGTTTTGGCAAGGACGCTCTAGCCGCCTGCACGATCGCTTGCTTTATAATCGCTTAAATGACGGTAGTTGGAAGATAGAGCGTTTGTCACCATAAATTAGAGCTTAAGGCGGAAACATCCCCACTTGTTTGCGACAATTAACGTTGTTTCAAAGAAAAATTAATATGAAACTAGTCTTATTAGTGATCGATGTCCAGAATGAATACTTCACTGGTAAACCGAAAGTGAACAAAGGCAAACAGCAGTTCACTAGTGGCTCGTTCTGTTTTGTGAAGTCTGGAAAAATTGGCAATTAGTCAGCTTGAAAAGTTGTTAAGGCGATGTCTACAACAACCCCAAAGGAGAACGGCAGGTACAATGATTCAATCGTTACCAATTCCTGTTACTGTTGACCAGTTTCTAGACTGGTATCCTGCTAATTCAACACAGTTTCGTTACGAACTGCATAATGGATTTATCAAGCCAATGCCACCACCAACAGGCGACCATGAATTAGTTCTCGCATTCTTGACCAAGCAAATTTTGCTGGAGTGCGATCGCCTTTCAATGCCCTATGACATCCCTAAAATGGGATTTGTTCAATCAACTGAAAGTGAATCCGCTTTCTTGCCTGACGTGCTGTTGTTGAATCGTGGCAACTTAGTCAATGAGCCGCTGTGGAGGACTAAATCAACAGTTAGTCAAGCAGTATCGATCCCATTGATTATAGAGGTTGTCAGCACGAACTGGCGCGATGATTACTTCACCAAACTCGGTCAGTACGAAGCTATTGGCATCCCAGAATACTGGATTGTAGATTACGCCGCGCTGGGTGGTAGGAAATTCATTGGTAACCCTAAACAACCAACTATCTCGGTTTACTCGTTATTTGAGGGGGAATACCAAGTCCGGCAGTTCCGAAACGGCGATCGGATTGAATCACGAACTTTCCTGGAGTTGAATTTAACCGCCGAACAGATTTTTCAAGCTGCCAGTCTTCCGAAATAGCCACGATCGCACAACTAGGTTGAACAAAACTTAATCTTCAGCACACGCATATCCCCACAGCAGATGTAGACGCATAAATAATTTTTTGTGCAATAAATACTCATGTCATGAAGTGATCGCAGTTCGTAGCCAGCCGTGAATTACGGAATCACTGTAAAGATATTGTAATTAGACAAGGAGAATATTTCGCTCTCCTTGTCTATTTTAGGTTTCAATTATTCCATCATTCAGCAACAGCACTTTCAGAAGCTGGTGCTTTGGGAGCAAACTGAATCCTGGGATCTGGCATGAAACTGTATCTTAAATACAATCCTCCCCAAATAAACAGGATAATTAACAACGTCCCAATACCAAGGGGACTGGGAAGCCAGAAAACTGTTTCTATGTGGTTCAATTCACCAGGCTTGAGTTTCCATACTAGTTGTTTGCCATTCTTTTCTGGCTCAATAGCAGTTTCAGTTTTTTGAATGCTCCTAGCTCCCCAAGGGGTTTTTAAGCTAAATTCCAAATCCAGAATTGAACCAGCATTAGCCAGGACATTACCTTTGCTGGAAATTAGCGAGAGCGATCGCAAATCCAAATCATAAATCAGCCGATTCCGTACTAAAAGTAGAAAAAAGTTCTGCTGCAAGAGTAAGTTTGATTCAATCTTTGGCAGTTCTGAGCTAGATTCGCTCTGCACAGACTCAGAAGGTTGATTAGCACGAGAGTTAAAAAATTCGTTGAATTTCTCTTGCAATTCCTGACCATTAGTGAAAGGAATTGTCACAATAATTTCTTCTTTGGAAAGCCGTCGAATTTTGCCTTCCAGTTTGCGGGCGCGACGCTCTATGCTATTTAACCATTCGTACACAGAATCGCTACTAAAACTAGTGAGCCGCTCTCCCAGCTTAATATGCTGTACTAGTTCGCCACTATTTGAGTGATTAAAGTTAACCCCTACATCGTACTGGACACACCCAGACAGCAACAGGGATGTTAACAGCACTAACGACAAAATAGGTTTTGAGATTTTTATTCCGTCTCTTTTCACACCCTTAAAGGGGAGCAAATTTTGAATGGGAAAGATGCGATTAATTGCATTTATACCAGTCAATTTTATGAGCAAATCCCATTTTGCCAGCACAAAACTAAATGGTTTGATTAACCACACGAAAATCTTTCCGAAAGTAGAAAAATTCAACACTATAAATCTCCCCAAAAGTCAAACTTTTTAACCAATCTTGACTTCTACCTCTGGGCGACGCCATACGGTTTGGTTAACTTGTTTATTCCTTGAAGATCCTCCTAACCCTCTTCAAAAATAGGGTTGTATTTCCCCTTTACCCCTTTTTAAGGGGGTCGCCACAGGCAAAGATAAATGTCTTACTGTTGCAATTAGACAGGGGTTCCTGAAAAACTCAACCAAACCAAATACGAAATGGTTAAACCAATAACAATTGTCGCCACCCAGATAAAGCGATTATCTCTGGTATTGACCTGACTGAGATCAACAAATTCTGGTTCAGCACGCTTTTGAGGCTGAGAAGATTTGCTAGGTTTGCCAGCTGCACGGATTTTGAGTTCATTATCAGATAATCCGCCTAAATCTGGGATTTCGGTCATCCACTCGCTGGGCCTTACTAGCTTCGGTGCTTTTAAGATGTAAAGCAACCGCCGTGCTTGTTGGCTGGTTTCGGAATAAGGATGGCGTTTGAGTCGTTCGCAAAGGGCGATCGCATCATCCGTGCGGCCAGCTGCTTCATAAGCTGTCACCAGCCAAATTTCTACTTCACCCCCAAGGCGAGAATTGCGAGCCAATAGGGCACTTGCCTTTTCCAAATTTTCCACGGCTTCGCGGTATAGCCCACTTTCAAAGGCAACTCTACCAGTCTGGTAGCGAGTTTTGGCAATTTCTAAACTTTCTGCATTCACGTTCTGTACACAAATCAGCACTGCTTTAATTTTGCCAATGCCAGCAATCTTTTTGGAATCTTTTTAGAAGCCAGCAATATTAAAGTTGATAAACTTTTAAAATTTTAACTAAGTAGTTGCAGCTATTTTCTAAGTCTTTAGAGTTAATTCTGCCAATTTATCAAACACAGGTGAACAAAATATGCTGAAAATCAAGCATTCGCAACTAAATTTGTTGGGAGCAGGCATAACTTTAGCAGTGATCAGCGCTACAATCGCCCCAGCTTCCGCCCAACAGGTAATAGTGATTGATGGCGCTTCTGGAATCAGCCGAGCGCCTGCTGTTGGTTCTTTTATTTATGGTAGTCCGATTCCTACTCCTATGCCTGTAGATCCGACAACGGGGCTAATGCCGAGACGCATTAATCACCCTGATTTTTACCCCCAGGTAAGGCAGAACGTAGGAAATTCCACGCTGATTAATCCAACTTTGATTAATCCGACAATTCGAGACTCGACGCTAGTTAATCCAGTGATTATAAATAATTCCTGGCGTCGGACACCATTCGATAGGGGGCGATCGCGCGTTATCATCACCTATCCCCGGTAGGAAAGCAGCGGGAGCAGGGGAGGTGAGTATCAAAGACTCATTATTGCATTCCAAAATCCTCTACCCCTTTGCCCCCTGCTCCCCCTAAGAGGATGTTTGAAAAGTTTTGGGCGAATATAATTCGCCCAGGCTAGTAACAATTTAGACTTTTCAAACATCCCTTAAGATGTAAACTGAGAACCAAGAATCATAGTACCGATCCCAACGTCAGTAAAGATTTCTAGTAGCAGGGCGTGGGGAATGCGTCCATCGATAATGTGTGCTGCACGTACTCCTTGAGCGAGCGATCGCACACAACAATTAACTTTCGGAATCATCCCACCGCTGACTATACCATTAGCAATTAAATCGCGGGCTTCCCGAATATCTACTTTTGCAACCAAGGTAGACGGGTCTTTGTAATCTTTTAAAATACCCCTTGTATCAGTCAGTAAAATTAACTTTTCTGCCCCTAGTGCTGCTGCTATTTCTCCAGCCACAGTGTCGGCGTTAATGTTATAAGCTTGTCCCGACTCGTCAGCGGCTACGCTAGACACTACCGGAATATAGCCATTGCTAGCGAGGGTGTCCAAAATTTTGATATTTACATTGCTGACTTCTCCCACAAAGCCGATGTCTTCTTGACCTTGGGGACGGGCTGTAAATAGGTTACCATCTTTGCCGCAAAGTCCTACTGCTAAACCTCCAGCTTGGTTAATTAGGGAGACAATTTCTTTATTGACTCGACCGACTAAAACCATTTCCACTACATTCATTGTGGCGGCATCAGTGACTCGCAGACCATTTTTAAATTGCGGTTCGATTCCCAGCTTATCTAACCAACTGTTAATTTCTGGCCCACCACCGTGTACTAGAATTGGTCGCAAACCGACGCAGGATAAGAATACAATGTCGCGGATAACTTGATCTTTAAGGGCGCTGTCTTTCATCGCCGCGCCACCATACTTTACAACAACTGTACGACCGGCGAATTGTTGAATGTAAGGTAGTGCTTCGCTTAGGACTTGCACACGAGTGGCTTCAGCTTGCCTAATGTACTCAGTATCGTTGACCATTGCGGTTGAGACTTAAAACCTATGCAGTCAGTGTAGAAGACTTTGTAACCTCGTTACAATCTTGCACGGGAAATAGAAAAATGACTTTTGCTTGCCTTTAGTGAGAAATATCTGGTCGGAGAACACTAGGAATTGCCTCGATGACTCTATTGGCAATGTCTTCAGGTGTTTCTCCCTCTTGTACAGTGATTCGCAAATCGGCTTGGGAGTAAAGTGGTGTTCGTTGTTCAAGGAGCGATCGCAATTTACCCTTAGGGTCAGCGTCTTGCAAAAGTGGTCTTGTGGTATCCTCAGCTAATCGGCTGTACAGGAGTTCTATTGGCACATCTAGCCACACTATTAAACCGTGGTGTAAGTAACCCCAGTTTTCTCGCCGTAATACAATGCCCCCGCCAGTTGCTATTGTCAACTTTGTCTGAGCACAAACTTGTTCTAGTACTTTGCTTTCTAATTGGCGAAACGCTGCTTCACCTTCCTCGGCAAATAACTGATTGATGGATCGACCTGCTACTTTGGCAATGACATCATCAGTATCCAAAAATCCATAACCTAGATTTTTTGCCAGTAAACGGCCTACTGTGGTTTTACCAGCGCCCATCATGCCAATTAAGTAGAGATTGACTCCTCGCAATAAGCTGCTCACTTTACTTTACGTCTCCGCATTCAGGCGACTTTCTTGAATATAGTTTTTCAGTTGTGCTGCAAAAATTGTATTGCTCATCGATAAATAGCTATCTTTATCTTCACTTAATTTAAAATCTTCTTCAATCAAGCGTTCAATTATATACTCTTTTAACACCAGGGTTTGGGTAAAGCTGGATGCTTCTTTTTCAATTAGCGTAGGCAAAGCCTTGTCGATTAGACATCGCCTTTGTAATAATTCTATAGCTTCCAAAATTAATCTTTGCGACAATCTTTTGGAAAATCCTGACGTACTAGTATTTTTCTGTAACTTCGATACTGAAACAAAATCTTGATTGAGGGCAATGTAGTACATAATTTGCTTTTCTAATTCAGACAAGCGATTAAACTGCTGGTCTAAAATTGCCCGAATCTCCCCAAAAACTACAGTCCCTTGTTGTATAAATTCATATATACTGCCACCAAATAATTCTTGAATAGTGGTAGCAACTAATTTAATAAATAATGGGTTGCCTGCATACCAGTAGTTTAATACTCTAGATTCCTCCTCTGTTAAGTTGGCAAATCCTTTAGATTTGAGGATAAGGGTGTTTTCTGCCTGACTTAAGCCAGTTAATTTGAAAGAGCGAACAGATAATTTTTCTCCTTCCATAGCAGAAATTTCTTGCGGTTTTTCCCGACTATTTAAGACTAAGCAGCTTTGATGTTGCGACTCTCCTAGCCTTCTAATAAACTCCCCATAACCCTCATAACCTTGAAGATACTGAATTTGAGGAGCGGGGGAATATATTCTTTTTATACTTGAATTCCTGGGTAGCGTAGTAGAATATTCTTGCGTCTCATTGTCATAGCCATTGTCCAAAATAGAGTCAACATGATCTAAGACAATCAGACAACGGGAGGAGCGCAAACAATCAATCAGTCGCGAAATTCTACTGTCTAAAGTTTCTGTGCTTTTAGTCTCTAGCTTTGGAGATACAATTTCCATGAGTTGATTTAAAATCACCTCTAGGGGTGGTGCCAGACGTAGCGATCGCCAAATCACATATTCAAATTTATCTTGAATTTCTTCTGCCAGCTTTACTGAAAAAGCTGTTTTACCAATTCCCCCCATACCCAGAAGTACCACTAACCGACAGCGCTCTTGCACAATCCATTCTTGAACTGTTATTAGTTCTGTTATCCTCCCGTAGAATGCACTAACATCAATTGCTTCGCCCCAATCTTGTACTTGGGCTGATTTGATTTTTCCTAAATCAGTGTCTTTTTCTCTGTGGTTTTTTATTGGAGTGATTGCTGGTTTAGCTTGCAACCAACCTTTTTTATACCCGGCTTTTTCTAGCAAATGAGTCACACGACTCCAGCTTTTTACCTTGACTGAGTATCCTGTTTGGACACTCAGCATTTCTTCTATGTATTTATATACTCCATTAGAAAGATAAACTCTAACAGTACTGCTACTACGGCTTTGATAAACTATGTTGGCAATTTCCGCAGGACTACAACCACAAAGTAAACCTCTGAGGAATTTCTTTTCAACAGGTGTTAAGGCTTTTCCCTTTGCAGAGGCCAAATCTACGTATAACTTTTCTAACTCCCAGTTATTTTTAGCTTCGATAAATTCATCTTCTAATTTATTTGAATCAACTACTACCATTACTTTTTATTTATGTATTTAAAGCAACTAAAGTAACATGTTAACGATTCTGCGATTAAATCAGAATAAATAAACAATAAATTTATAACGAATTTAGTAACTTTCGTTAGGTGACTTGGCATTGTTGCTTAGGTATCTTTAGGCTTAACGGAAATTTAACAAAGCTTGTTGGAAACTTTATCCAAACAATTTCTGTCTAACAAATAAGCAGAACTATATGTCTGGTGGGGCAATTTTAGGTGTTAAAAATACTGTGTTTCTCATAGCACACTGTACAACTTCTAAAAATTTAGTAATAACGGGCCTCAATCAATAAAATGTTTCCGATCAAGGTGTAAATAATGACTTATTTTTCGATATTGTACAAAAAAGATTTGCCAATTTGATGGTTTAGGCACAAAAACTACTGCATATTCCACCTGAGTAAACACAAATTAATAAATGTAGTATGAATGAGGTGTCAAGCCATGACTCGAATTCGTGATGTTGTACAAAAAGCTTTAGCAACTGGTTATTTGACTGTAGAAGCAGAAAATCAACTAAGACAACTGTTAACTACCCGCTATGACTTGGAAGATTTTAATGCTTTCATGACTTTGCAGGAAGCTGCGATGACTGGTAAAGTCAAGCAAGAATCCAGAGAGCGTTGTGGTATTAAATAGGCAAAGTTCACCGACGTGAGCGTTTATCTTCATCCTCAAAGTCGTCATCATCAAAAAATTTCCAATCATCATCATCCGCATCCGCTTGCTCTGTAGTCGGTGGTTGATAAGGGGGGATAATTACCCGATAATCAGCATCGTAAATTGATTCAGTTTTTCCCGCAGCAGTATTTTTTGGTTCCCGGTAGCTGTAGGAGTAAACCGAACCAGCCTGAGAGGTGCTTTTGGGTTCTGGTTGTTGACGTTCGTAGGTTTGAGAATCTTTAACTTGTTGAGTTTTAGCACTGGGAGTAGCCGCTTCTTCGGACTTTTCATCAAAGTTCCAATCATCATCTCCACGACTATTTGTCTCCCAATCATCAAATTCGTCACTGGTAGGGTATTGTGTTTTACTAGCTGGTGGTGGGGGACTGGCAGGGGAAGGTGTAGGTTCTTTCCTAGAAGTTGCCTTCGCACGCGGTGAAGTTGCTGTTGATTTGTAAGGGGTTTGGCGTTGCCCGCCTGCAAAATAATTGGATACTTTAAACAAAGTAGCAATCAATACAGATGTGAAAGCACCTGTGGCAGTACTGAACAGAATCCACATCGCTATTGGTAATGGTTGAGTCCGGATACCCAAAAATACTAGCGATAGAGCAGGTGACCAATTTTGGACTAACAACAGTGTTAATCCTCCCAGTACTGCCACCAATAGAAATAAGCGAATTACAGCCATAGGATTAGGAAAGGATAAAGGATCAAGGATAAAGCTGAAGGATGAATAATTTCTACTTCATACTTCATCCTCCACACTTCATACTTTAGCGATGACCTTGCCACCGCTGAATTGGGATGCAGTCAATATCCAGTTGATCTAAAGCGCGGGCAACTACAAAATCAACTAAATCCTCAATACTTTGGGGATTGTGATACCAGGCGGGAATAGCAGGGACAACTCTGACTCCAACTTCTGCCAAAGTTGTTAAGTTACGCAGGTGAATCAGGCTAAAAGGAGTTTCACGAGGGACGATGACTAACTTTCGTCCTTCTTTGAGTTGGACATCCGCGGCCCGTTCTAGTAAGTCGGAACTCAAGCCAACTGCTAGCTTTGCCACTGTACCCATACTGCATGGAATAATGATCATTCCCAAAGTGCCAAAGGAACCACTGGCGATATTAGCTCCGACATCACTCCAAGGATGGCAGCGTAGTTTACCCGAAATTGCAACTCCAGCTTGCTCTCGCCAGAATTGTTCTTGCCCTGTAGGTTCTGATGGCATACGGGTATCTTGCTCCGCTTGCCAAACCATGTAAGTTGATTTCGAGGCTACCAGTTCAATCGTATACTCCGCTTCTAATAAAAATTTGAGAGCGCGAACGGCGTAAATCAGACCAGATGCGCCTGACACACCTAAAATCAGGGGTTTAGTGTTATTTGACACGCAGTTGCTAGTGGATTTTACTCCTCCTCAGCATAAGGATCTAGGTCGTCAGAATCGATATCGTTTGGTAAGTAAAGGTCTGAAGGATCATCATCATTGGAAGCACCGATGGATGAGCCTTTGGCTAGACCATCGCTACCGACAGTTACTAAATCAATTTGCTGGCGGTAGTAATCGACACTTTTAACTTGTACGGCAACACGATCGCCTAATCTATAGGAAGCGCGATTTTTGCGACCAAACAGTGCTTGTTGTCTAGCGCGATATTCATACCAATCGTCTTTGAGAGAACTGACGTGTACTAGTCCTTCGACTCTCAGAGGCACACCAGGATTACCGCTGGACTCCAACTCTGCTGCTGGTACTTCAATTTCAACAAAGAAACCATAGGATTGAACACCAGTAATCACGCCTTGAAAGACTTGACCAATGCGCTGTTTCATCAGTTGGGCTTTTTGCAGCCCTGCTAAATCAGCTTCGGCTTCTTGGACTTCTTTTTCTCTATCGTTGATTTGAACAATTACCCTAGTCAAATCGCTTTGGAGTTCTTGTTGCAATTCTGGGGGTAAGACGTTCCAGTTGATTTCATCATGACAGGATGAGTGGCGGAGGTTAACCCGGTCTTTGACACGAGTATTGCGGCGATCGCGCCCGTGTTCAAGTAGTATATGACACACCCTTTGCATCAGCAAATCTGGGTAACGCCGCAAGGGAGCATTAAAGTGGGTATACTCTGGTAGTGCCAGACCAAAGTGAGATCCTTTGGTAGTGCTATATGCAGCTGGCTTGAGAGTGTCTTGCAACAAGTAGGTTAAAACTTGCTCAGAAGCAGATTCTGCAAAAGCTCTAGTCAACTGTTGATAATCTAAGGGTTGGATATCTACTTCTGGATCTAATGTCAGTTCTACGCCTAAATTGACTGCCAATTTCAGCATTTCTTGGACATCTTCGATATCAGGTGTGCCTTGGACTCGCCAGATAGCGGGAATGCTTAGGGCACTCAAGTGGCTTGCTATCAGTTGATTAACTAGCAGCATCAACTCTGTTAACAGCGATCGCACAGGTAAATCATTCGCCACCACAGTCCCAAGAATACCCTCATCATAGTAGGGATTTTGGCTGGGCGGCAGATTCAACTGGAGGCTACCACGAGCTAACCGTGTTTGTTTCACGGTTTTTTGCAAGGCTTGCAGGTCTTGCACTATCTGGTTAATCTGTGCGGATTTCTCTTTAGCTTGACCCGCCAGAATTGCTTGAGCTTGCTCTGTAGTTAGTGCTGTGTCTACTTTAATGACGCTGGGTTGAATTTCCCACTCCACCAATTCTCCTGATTGTGGATCAATCGTAATTAAAAAAGAGATGGCTAAGCGATCGCTTCCAGGTATTAAAGAACAGCGTTCTGCTACAGTGTCTGGTAGCATTGACAGCACTAATTCTCCCAGATATACTGACCTTCCGCGCTTGAATGCTTCTCTGTCTAGAGGTTCATCAGGTTGAACATAGTGGGAAACATCGCTAGTGTGAACTCCCAAAAGCCAATGTCCGGATGCGGTTCTTTCCAAGCTGAAAGCATTTTCTATAACCTTGGAGTCACCATTCACCCCTTCTATGGTTAGGGTCAACAAATTGCGTAAATCCAGCCGATTTTTCAGGTCTGCTTTTAGTAGTCTTTTAGGCAATTTTGCTGCTGCTTCTAAGACGTTATCCGGGAAACTACGGGAAAGATCATGCTTACATGTTACCAAGTCTATATCAGCAGCTGCTTCAGCGTCGCTGCCGAGGATTTGCACTACCCGACCCAGCGGGGGATATTGTGCTAATGGGTAACGCAGAACTTCTACATGAGCAAGGTGATCGAGCGCTTCTTCCAATTTCGCGCCGTTCGGTTGAATTTTAAGTTCAAACAGGAGACGATCATCTAAGGGTACAGCCCGAAAACCATTTTCTACCTGCTTAATCCGTGCCAGTAAAGTGTGGTTGGAACGTTCCAGAATTAGCTTAACTTCTCCTTCGGGAGAGCGACGGCGGCTGCCTTCTTTGAGAACTCTCACCAAAACGCGATCGCCATTCCAAGCATTGCTCAAATGACTTTCGCGGATATAAATATCTTCTGCTCCTTCCACATCTTGAATAGCGAAGCAAAAGCCTTTACTAGAACAACGGAGTTTTGCTTCGATTATTCCCTCTTCTGCAATACGGCGGTACTTGCCCCGTTCTTTTACCAAAATACCGATTTTTTCCAGAATATCCAAGGCAATGTGAAGTTTTTGTAAACTGTTTTCATCCTCGCAACCAAGTTTCTTTTCTAAAACTTTACGAGCTACCAGTTTATCATCGGTGAAATTGGCCAGGAGTGTAGCGATTGAAAATTCCATGAAGTGAACCGACCTTTGGTCAAAACATCATTTTTTGAGGACACTTACGTGTGGAGATTAGGAGCGTCGGCAGTCCGCGGCTATTGGAGGTTTTCACGCCACTTGACAGCAGATGCTTCAGGTCGGGGAACCATGTACGGCAAGCGCTCATGGGCAGCCAGTCTGTTGCCCTAGAGAAGTCTAAGCGTCAGAAGCCGATGCTCAGAACTTCTCCTGGCAAAGACCAAGGCGAACGGCAGGTTCCCTCCGTTGTAGGAACTTGGCGTGGAAAACCTAAGACCCTTACAGGTGACCCTCCTAACCGTAGAAGTACAGGACTGGACTCACCACGTTGTTTCATCAACGCAGTGGCTCCCCAAAAGGAACTGCCGTGCATGGTTTCCTGATTTGAGGAGTCCACTGCGTTGCGGTGAAACCAGCGCTATAGGCAGGTTGACTGCTGTAGGCGACTGGCAAACCCGGAGGGAGTTTCCTCCGTTGAAGCAAGTGGCGTGTGACTGGCATCAAAAGTGTCTGTTGTTTAATCTGGTTCTTTCGTGTATGCCCTCACAACTTACAAACACTAACTGGAAACGAGTTGCCTTAAGGCAATGCTTCCGAACTTTCAAAGGAAGGAAGCCGACCCTCAAACTTCTCATTGCACGATGCTCTCAGAGTTCGCCTGCGTTCAAGTCCCTTTACCTAAGCAAACTTAGAAAGTACGCCTGATTGGAATTGTGCCCCATTAAATAATCATGCGACGGTTTTTTAAGAAGCTGGGTTTAGAGAATCCATGCTGCCCAAAAGCGCTATGCAGGGGAGCCACTGCGGTCTTGGGGTTTACCCAAGTGGAGCAAGTGGCGTGAAAACTACAGGTGTTTGATTGTCTAGATTGAAGGTAATTTTACGCCATTAGACTCTGAGGTTTAACTAGGAGAAACTGCCGGTAAACCCAATTTTCCCACATGTAGAATCGGTAACAATTAGGTAAGCAGCTTAATAAGCAGTGAGGGCGAACCTTATCTTCATTATTGTAGATTTAGAGCGCACTTCCAGAAAATAGTTCTGGATATCGCTTGGGTAATTAGTATAGCATTACCAGCAAGACTACCCAGGTAAGTCAGCACTAGCCAAAAATTTCCTTAAAAAAGAGCTACTGCTACAATTGGGACACAGGACAAGGCGCGAATACCACCTTGATGACCCAGAGGATGGAACTTTATGCCTGTAAAGAAACTGGCAATATAAAGAAAAGCTTTCAGCTTTTTGCTAAATCCTGATTTTTTTACTCACAAGGCAGTGAGGAGACGTAAAGTTAAAAAACCTCTAGGTATTCACTCTGAACAAAGTTGGTCATCTCCCTCCACAGTTTCAAACAAAGCTTTGCTTAATTTGAAATTTGAGTTTGAGAGAATGTCATAAAGGAGTGATATTTAGCTAGGGGATATTGAGTAGCATCAACCCCGTTATTAAACAGAGTTAGATTGGTGGCAGTATTATGTTGGCTCAATTCCAGAGCTTGTATCCCAATGGCAGTCTTATTTCTGAATTAGTGCAAATTTTCCAAGGAAAATATATTGTCCGAGCAAGCGTGCAAATTGAAGGCGTAACCCGCGCTACTGGTATGGCATCGGCAGAAACAGTAGAAGCAGCAGAAGACCAAGCCAGAACTAGAGCGTTGATAGTTTTGGGTATCACGAATACCCCACAGGAATCGGTGATAGTTTCCTCAAACCCAATTTCCCAGGAGCAGATAAACCCTTCCCTGAGTACAAAAGGTGGATTGAATGAGTCTGCCTACTCCTCTGCAAAAGATGGGGATTTTGTCAGTAGTCCTTGGTCAATAAACAGCAGCAAAGAAATATCTATACCGCCCTCTAGCGGACAGAATATTAAACCAGATCCATTAACAACAGATAACGTAGACGCACCAGCAGCTTTCCAAGTGGTGCAGCTGACAACTGACACGCAAAGTGCAAGTAAAAACGATAACTACAGCCAGGACTTAGATCAACGCTTTCCTGTGGCTGCTAACCGAGAATCCCAATTCGATAACCCAATTGAGAACTTGGAAATGATGTCTAGTGACCAACTGGAAAATCAACCCTTGCTAAGTACTTCTGCCAGTAATGTCACACCATTTACACCGCGCAGTTATAGTGCTCAAGAGGATGCAGTTACCCAGACGGGAACAGGTAGGAAAAAGAAGAAGGCTGAACCCGTGGATTTGTCTGATGTAATTGCTAAAACAGATGTCGAACTTCAGCGTCTAAGCTGGACACCAGAACAGGGTCGAGAGCATCTGATTAAAACTTACGGCAAGCGAGGACGCACTTTGTTGACTGAAGATGAATTGCATGGATTCCTCAAATATCTTCAATCTCAGCCAGACCCAATAGCAGGATTTTAATTAGTTATTTGTCATTTGTCATTTGTGATTGGTAAGGACTAATGACAAATAACGTAGCAGTATTAAGTACTTGAGCAGGCCACCCATTCCAAAAAGAACCCCTTTTCACTTATGAAGAGGGGTTCTTTTTGGGATTTATGGGAATTAAAAGTGGTAAATGACCATTTGCCAACCGTGACTATTAACTGACAACAGCGACCGCTGGACGGCTACCAGCAGCGTGACGGTCAATCACTTGGTCAATCAACCCATATTCTCTTGCTTCCTCCGGTGACATAAAAAAGTCACGTTCAGTATCTTCAGCAATACGCTCAATTGGTTGACCAGTGTGTTCAGCTAAATAGTCGTTTAGCCGCCGCTTGTGGTACAGAATTTCCCGCGCCTGAATTTCAATATCAGTCGCCTGTCCTTGAGCGCCGCCCAGAGGTTGATGAATCATAATCCGAGAATGGGGTAGACTCATCCGCTTACCCTTAGCACCAGCACTGAGGAGGAAAGCGCCCATACTTGCTGCTAGTCCAGTACAAATGGTACAGACGTCAGGGCGAATGTGCTTCATCGTGTCAAAAATGCCCATACCAGCTGTCACCGAACCACCGGGAGAATTGATGTACATGTAAATGTCTTTCTCTGGGTCTTCAGCATCTAAATACAGCAATTGGGCAACAATCAAGTTGGCGATGTTGTTGTCAACTTGTTGTCCCAAAAAGAGGATACGCTCACGCAACAGCCGTGAGTAGATATCAAAGGCGCGTTCACCTCGACCCGATTGTTCAATAACGATAGGAATCATGAAACTGTGCTTGTGGCTATTTTAAATACATTTTATCGATCACAGCACGAAATCGGCGTTCATCTCTTTTATTCTTGTACAAATGCAATTAATGGACATCTTGTAGAAGTTGGATAAGGAGGATAGTTTAAGGGTTCCCTTTCACCACTTTCCCATTTTTACCATTGCCCTTCGCCCCTAATCCCCAAAGGGTGCCACGTGTTCCCCTTCAGGAAAGTCCGAGTGTCAAAATAAGATTGCAGCAAGATAGTTTTCCAATAAATTTAATTCCTAAGGGCACTTTTTAGCAGCAAAAGCAGTCTAGGGGAATGTCCTCATTTAAAGAGGAACAAATCAAAAAAAACTTCAATTGTCACCAACCGTGTGTCTTAGCGTTTGCTGCACAAGTATGGCGATGTGGTGACTAAAGCGATAACCGAATATGGCTTGCTGATAGAATTTTGTCAATAGTTGGTAATATTTTCAACATTTTTTTAGCATTTTCCTAAGTAATTGCCTGGTTGTTTTTGTAAAATCCAGTAAATCCCCAATCAAAGGTGTATTTAGAATCACCAGTCATACTTGAAATGCTATTTATCTAGCGGGAGACGTGCCATGCAAGAAAAACTTTTACAAGCCGCCATTCTCACATTCTTACTCCACCTGATAGCAGGACTTAGCCCGAATACTGGAATTCAGACAAACGCAGCATCACCTGTGCCGGAGATGTCAACAGGTATAGTTAGTTTGCTGTTGCGCTCTTTCCAGTAAAAACATTTTATAAGTTGCATAGGTGTAGGCAATAATACTACCTATCTTTTGCTTCTAAGGTAGCCTCCTATCTAAGGGGTAAGTTGCTGGTCGATTTTATTACTTATGTTATAAAGGCATCTAGGCTAAGACTCTTGGGAACAGGCTAGACTGAGCAAAGAAGGCAACTACTTTGCATTTGATCATGACTAATCGCCTTGCTGAAGCTAAAAGCCTTTACCTCCGGAAACACGCTGAAAACCCCATTGATTGGTGGCCTTGGTGTGACGCAGCACTTGCAACTGCAAGGGCGCAAAATAATCCCATTTTTCTCTCCATTGGCTACTCTAGTTGTCACTGGTGTACTGTCATGGAAGGTGAGGCTTTTTCCGATCTAGCTATTGCCGAGTACATGAATGCCAACTTCCTTCCCATCAAAGTAGACAGGGAAGAAAGACCTGACCTCGATAGCATCTACATGCAGGCTTTGCAGATGATGAGCGGTCAAGGAGGTTGGCCTTTGAATGTCTTTCTTTCCGCAGAGGATTTAGTACCGTTTTACGCAGGCACTTACTTCCCTTTAGACCCGCGCTACGGTCGTCCTGGCTTTTTGCAAGTCCTGCAAGCGTTGCGCCGTTACTACGACACAGAAAAAGAGGACTTACAGCAACGCAAAGCCTTAATTATTGAGTCGCTGCTCACGTCTGCGGTGTTGCAAGACGGTGCTACAACAGAGCTAGAAGATGATGAATTACTCTGGCAAGGTTGGGAAACCAGCACAAGCATAATTACTCCTAGGCAAGACGGCAATAGCTTTCCGATGATTCCTTATGCGGAATTGGCATTGCGGGGAACTCGGTTTAATTTTGAATCCCGGTATGATGGCAAGCAAGTTTGTACCCAGCGAGGACTAGACTTAGCATTGGGTGGTATTTACGACCATGTGGGCGGTGGTTTTCATCGCTATACTGTTGACCCTACTTGGACAGTACCCCATTTTGAAAAGATGCTCTATGACAATGGACAGATTGTGGAGTATCTAGCTTCTTTGTGGAGTGCAGGAGTACAAGAACCGGCGTTTGAGCGCGCAGTTGCTGGTAGTGTGGAATGGCTAAAGCGGGAAATGACTGCACCGGAAGGTTACTTTTATGCAGCTCAAGATGCCGACAGTTTTACCAACTCCACGGCAGTAGAGCCAGAGGAAGGAGCGTTTTACGTTTGGAGTTACAGCGAACTAGAACAACTATTAACACCTGATGAACTAACGGAATTACAACAGCAGTTTACGGTAAATCCTAACGGCAACTTTGAAGGACGGAATGTCTTGCAGAGGCATCATCTAGGGCAACTGAGTACAACGCTGGAAATTGCACTGAGTAAGCTGTTTACTGCCCGCTATGGTGTTAAATCTGAGTCACTGGAAACTTTTCCTCCTGCCCGCAACAACCATGAAGCAAAAACCGACAACTGGCCAGGTCGGATTCCCTCAGTAACAGATACGAAGATGATTGTCGCCTGGAACAGCTTGATGATTTCTGGGTTGGCTAGGGCTGCTGGGGTGTTCAAACAACCGTTTTACCTGGAATTAGCAGCGCGGGCGGCGAATTTTATCTGGGATAATCAGTTTGTGGATGGGCGTCTACACCGACTGAACTATGTAGGTCAACCGACTGTCCTGGCTCAGTCTGAAGATTACGCCTTTTTTATTAAGGCGCTCCTGGATTTACACGCTTGTGCCCCTGACCAGAAGCAATGGTTAGAAAAAGCGATCGCTCTCCAAGATGAATTCGACGAATTTCTCTGGAGTGTAGAATTAGGTGGATATTATAACACATCAAGTGACTCTAGTCAAGATTTAATTGTACGAGAGCGCAGTTACGCGGATAATGCCACACCATCAGCCAACGGAGTAGCGATCGCTAACCTTGTTCGTCTCGCCCTACTCAGCGATAATTTACATTATTTAGATTTAGCCGAGCAAGGCTTAAACGCTTTTAGAAGTGTGATGCATCGCGCTCCCCAAGCTTGTCCCAGCTTGTTTACAGCCTTGGATTGGTATCGTAACTCTACCTTGATTCGCAGCACAACAGAGCAGATTAACTCTCTGATTCCTAAGTATTTGCCAACTGCTGTGTTTGCCGTGATATCTGATTTACCAGAGGGAAGCGTCGGGTTAGTTTGCCAAGGTTTGAAGTGCCTTGCACCAGCAGAAAGTATAGAGCACTTATGGCAGCAAGTGCAGCAAAGTCAAACTAGGGCGTAAAGAGACAAGGGAAGGGGGGATTTATGGACAATGAGTCCAGCAAATTAACCGCTATTGTGTTGGCGGGTGGTAAAAGTTCTCGCATGGGTCAGGATAAAGCCCTGATTCCAATTCAAGGAGTGCCATTGTTGCAGCGGGTTTGTAGCATTGCTCAAGCCTGTGCTGATACTGTTTATGTAGTCACTCCCTGGCCAGAACGCTATCAAGATTTGCTTTTGCCTCGTTGTCAATTTATCCGAGAAGTGTCTTTGCCTTTATCAGATGAAAGGGTGGGAATGCAGGACATTTCCCCTCCCAACACCCACGGGCCACTAGTTGGGTTTTCCCAAGGACTAGCCCAAGTCCAAACAGATTGGGTGCTGCTGTTAGCTTGTGATTTGCCGAGATTGCGGGTTGAGGTTTTGCAAGATTGGGTAACTAGACTTGATCAGGTAGGGGATGAGGCGATCGCAGCTTTGGCTCATCATCCTAAAGGCTGGGAACCTCTGTGTGGTTTCTATCGCCGTCGCTGTTTGCCCCAACTCCTAGAGTTTATCAACCAAGGGGGGCGATCGTTTCAGCAGTGGCTTGGGCAAAATCCTGTAGAAGTTTTGCCATTACCGGAATCCGAAATGCTATTTAACTGTAATACGCCACAAGACTTGGCATTTGATAATCTCATGGGCTAGGTTGAGCTATTTACTCTCTCTAAAAGAATACCTAATATTTTAACTAACCACAAAGGCACAAAGACCACAGAGAAAGAGAGACGATAGTAATCTTGCACCCGGAAGGGAGTAAGCCAACGCCACTGAGGCATTATTGTTTAAGGAATTTTAATATGTATCGTCGTTGGCTTTTATCTGCTTTGGCACTTTTGTTGAGTATGGTTTTAGCTGCTTGCGCTACTGCACCCACTCAGCAGCCACAAGCAAAAGTAGCAAATCCCACTGAGACGACTAACGCGAACTCTCAACAATTATCAAAAGAATCGGCAAAAAGAGTTGTTGCTCTTTCCTCTCTATCAGCTGATATTATCTCGCAACTTGATCAAGCAAAAATTATCGGAATTACTGGCAGCAAATTATTTAAGAATGACCCACGACTGAAAGATATTCCCCGTGTTAGCGAAGGTCAAAGTCCTCCAAATTTAGAAAAAATTGTAGAATTGAAACCTGATTTAGTTATAGGTGCTGAAGGTTTTTCTAACGTACCAATTCAAAAACTCAAACAGTTAGGAATTCCGACCCTTCTCACTAAGGTGAACAACTGGCAATCTCTAGAAGAACTTACCAAAACACTAGCTCAGTCAATTGATGCGAATCCTCAGCCTTTGTTAAACCGTTATAAAACTTTCTTGCCAGACAAGCCAACTCAGACTTCTTCTGTTTTGGTGCTGGTTAGTCGCCAACCAATTTTAGCGCCGAATAAAAACAGTTGGGCAGGAGATTTGCTCACACAATTCCAAGTAAAAAATTTGGCAGCAGAATTACAAGGGAAAAGTCCAATTGGTGGGTATGTGACGCTTTCGGCTGAGAAAGTTATAGAAGCAAATCCAGAGGTGATAATTTTGGTTAATTCCCCACAAGGTAACTCGGAAGCAGCACTTTTAGATTCCTTGAAAAAGGAAGCCTTTTGGCAAAAACTGCAAGCAACTAAAAATAACCGAGTTTATGTATTTGATTATTTTGGTTTGGTTAATCCAGGTAGTATAGATGCAATTGAAAAAGCTTGTCAGCAGCTTAAACAAGCTTTATCCTAGCACACTATTTGTAGATGCAAATGCGTCATAAAATTTTGGATTTTGGATAGTAAGATTAAATCCAAAATCTCAAATCAAACTTGTATATACCTTTAATCTTTTGCGGAACCAATCGGTTTTCGACTAACAGAAATATTCTTTCTGCCTTTAGGAGAACCACCAGTGAGACTGCGGAAATACAGCCCTCCGACAGTGAATAAAAATACTATATATCCCAGAGCTTGCACAATATAGAGATTATCCCTGTAGCCAAATAAAGATTTAAGAATAATGCCGGGGAACTGTTCGTCAGGCAAAATGTTGGAAGTATTCCAAACCATTGGCCCTAAAATGCAAGAGTGAATTCTGGTAAAGCGTTCGTAATAAAAACATAGGTTTTCTGTGGCGCGACTGCTGAGAGCAACACTACTAACAGCTTCGTCAAACCGTTGCAGCGCTGTTACTACTAAACCCGCAACAATTAATACTAATAAAACGCCCATTGCCTGAAAAAACAGGCGAATATTAATTTTAATACCCCATTTAAATAAAAGTACACCTATTGCTACTGCTACTACAACACCGCCAAGAGCACCAATAGTGGGCATTAATCCCTGCTGAAAACTACCAGCAATAAACAGAACGGTTTCAAACCCTTCACGCAGAACGGCAACAAAAATTAAACCAAAAATACCCCATCCAGCATTAGAGTTTTGTGTTAAGGCGCTAGTAACCGCTCCCTCAACAGTAGCTTTCATGAATCTGGCTTGTTTGGTCATCCAGATTAGCATCCAGCTGAGCATTGCGATCGCTAACACACTAAATACACCTTCCAGCGCTGGCTCAATCACTCCCGCATATTGCGGATAAGCTTTACCTAGTGCTTGAGTCACCCAACTGAATAGCACACCTATAAATGCACTAACGACAATGCCAACACCGACACCAGCATATACCCAAGAATTGAGTCGAGATTGTTTGGCTTTTTTCAGCAAAGCTAACACAATGCCAACAACAAGCGCAGCTTCCACTCCTTCTCGGAGTGTAATCACAAAAGTAGGTAGAGCAGTACTAAAATTCATTGTCCAAAGTCCAAAGTCCAAAGTCAAGAGTCAAGAGTCAAAAGTCAAAAGTCAATATTTGACTCTTGACCCTTGACCCTTGACTATTAAGTATTAGCCAAAATCGCGTAGCATCTTTTTCAATTCGAGATTATGCATCTCTTCTTGTCCAATCATGCCCCGCGCGAATTCCTCAAGATAAATGCTAGCATTGGTGACGGTTTCAAGCAGATCTTTATACAGAGCCAATGCCTTCTTTTCATGAGATAAGCTTTCTGCCAAGATATCCTTGACTGTATGCTTATAAGTCTCTTCCATTTGGGCAATTTTTAGGGAGGGATGCCCATCTAAACCTGTGAGAATTTCTCCTACTTGTTCAGCATGAAGTAGAGACTCGCTCGCCTGTGCTTTAAAAAAACCGACGATTGGAATACGGTTGGGACCAGTCACCATCAGAGAATAATGTGTATAGCGCACTACCCCCGCTAGTTCAAATTCCATAATCGCGTTCAGCAGGTCAATGGTTTTTTTCTGGTCAAGCTCTTGCATCAGTTGTTAATTCAATTTACGAATGGAGCGTTATGAGTAATTTAGTTAAAAGTTAGGTGTTATATTCTGCCCAAGTATTAAAAACCCAGGCTATCCTCACTTTTAACTCCTAACTATTTCCTCACTTCTTACTCATTTTAAACTTCTTATTCTAGGCATCCCATTAAGTTGGACTGCTATCGTTGCGCTTGAGTGCTAGATTTGTCGATCACTTTTTGAGAGTTTTGCTCAATAGTTTTCACCAGCTTGGTAACATCATCAGGAGCCTTGACTGCTTTCGCTGGTGGGATAGCAGAGGGCCAAACTTTTATCAGTTCAGCCATACTAGCTTCGATCGCTTTGTGTGCTTCGGGGTCTTGTTGAGCTACTTGGCTAGAAATCCCTTTGTATAATTCACCAGCGTAGAGGACAAAGCCACGCGAATCTTGATACTCAATTGGTGCGGCTACTTTACCATCTGCGATCGCCGCGCCATATTCGGAGTTGGCTGAATCTAGCAACCCATTAATCGTCTGTAGCACGAATCCCGGTTTCGAGCGTTGATCTGCGGGTAAAGCTGCGATCGCTCCATCAACCGCTTGCATCGAAGAAGTAAAGTTAGTTTTGATTTTGGTATCTTTGGGATTGGACTTCACCAAATCTTGCAAACCCACCAAGGTTGTCTTAAATTCTTTGACTTTGCGCTCATTAAGTTGATCTTCTACATCAACATAAATCTCCTCAACTGGATGTCCAATATGAGGTTCAGCCTGCTTTGGCTGATTCTGATCCAGTAGTTCTTGTGCTACAAAAAGATGCCCTTTCATTAACCCCAATTTAGTCATGTAGTCAACATCTTTTGGCTCACCCGTAAGCACTACTTCTTGAACGCCAACAGAATCTTTAATTTGGTCGAACTGCTCTTGAGTAATAACTTTTTTTGTAACTAAATCTTCGGGAGTTGCGTAGGGGCGATTCGCCTGAATTTTGTTTGATAAAGCTGGGATACCTAGCTTGGCTTCAAACTTATCCAACTCTGACAAAATAGCAGCATTAATGTTAATTTTCGCTTTGCCACCGTGACCGCTGTGATTGTTATGACTCACTGCCTCTGTAGCCTGGGGGTTGGCATTAGCGGCTGGTGCAGATGGATTTTCTGCTGTAGGCGTACTGTTACAGGCACTTAGGCTGACTATCGCCGCAGTCGCAACAGTTAAACAGATATAGCGAAATTTTATCATTTTTACTCCTAGCGGTACTTAAAAAGTAGTAGTTGAAACACTTCAAACTACTATCAGCAGTTGGGTTTGACGCTATGTCATAGATTTTACTGTTGCATATAATGAAACTTTTTATCAACTAGTTGATAAAAAGTTTGTCAAGAATTAATCATTAGACTTGCCTTAAAAATAGGGACTGGGGACTAGGGAAAGAAATTTTTATTGTTCCTTGTGAGTGTAGCTCATGGAGTCTCTTGCAAAAGTCCAAAAAGCAGGAATGTCGTTCTGTTCACCTTGCTAACCGCAGGGTACAGAACACAGTGGAGAGAAGAATCTCACGCAATTGTTTCGCTACGTTTATCAGAACTTCGGAATTTTGTTTGTGTAGCCGAGGCAGTGCGTTGCGGTGAATCAGCGCTTTTGGTAGGGTTTTCAACGCCAGTCGCTCATGGGGAGCCAGTCCGTTGCGGAGGTTCCCCGGAGTTGCTCCTCTTGGGGTCTCCCCAAGAGCGCGCTCCTCTTCTCCGTTGTAGCAACTGCCGTCCAGACTTCCAGTCTGTAGGCGATTAGCCAAAATGAGATGCTCCCCCCTCCCTGGCTAATGTATGCATCCCCATCGGCATTTTTTGTTTACTAGTATTTCTTCGGTTGTATAGAACCCATTTGACATCTAAGAAGATGCTGCAAGCCTCTTAATCATTAGCCTGATGAAGCAGAGATTGAGTTTGGCAGTGGCACTAACTAGGGTTCGTTCAAAGTTCTTAACCAGAATTTTACA